>OLVP01000093.1_pt1 | contig 78565 bp, 72 predicted proteins | sample 1673281 | NCBI WGS metagenome assembly OLVP01 (sample SAMEA3178940, study PRJEB25190) | human gut metagenome | biome: human gut; feature: human-associated habitat; material: faeces | place: Austria | collected 2013
GTTAAGCACGCCGCCAGCGTTCATCCTGAGCCAGGATCAAACTCTCATGTTAAAAGTTGATTCCAGGTCCGGATTACTTAGCTTGGCTAATTATCCTAAACCTTCATTACTTGGTTTTTGTTCTGAATTTTCTCAAATCCAAAGGTCTAAACCAGACCTTTTATTTTCTGAATTTTCAGGGTTTTACATACTGTTTAATCTTCAATTATCAAGGTTCTTTGTTGTCTTGTTTTCAACAGCTTGGTTATTTTATCATAACCTTTTGTGCTTGTCAAGAACTTTTTAAATTATTTTTTGTTGCTCATCAGCAACTCAATCAGTTTATCATGTATCATTGCCTTTGTCAACAACTTTTTTATTTTTCTCAAATTCTTTATTTGAGCCATTGTTTTCACAACGGAACTATAATATAACATTATACCCCGCTATTGTCAAGAGGATTTGTAGATTTTTTTACACAATTTTTCCATCTCTATACATTGCTGTTTTTTCAAGTATTTATCTTGTTTTTCAGGAAAGGATAAACAGCACATCGTTTTGTAAATAACTGTACTGATCGCGTAGGATGCGGATCCGGGTGTATGGTTTAAAGACACAGGTGCAGCGGGCTGCGCTGAGTTTTTTAGTCCTGCGCAACCAGATTCGCAGACAAGTGCGTAGTACAGTCATTTCGAAAACGATGTACTAACATTAATATAAAATAAATGGTCAGGGAACGTTTAAATAGACACGCTTCCTGGCCATTTATTTTTATTGTAGATTTTATTTCAATCATTTTCATCCTGCACTGTAACTGTACACGGATCAGCTATAAAATCCCCTTTATCAATCCGCCTAACAGCAGGTTCATAAGATTATAACGGTATATCAGAGAAAGCCATATGCTTTTATTTATCTGTTCTTCCAGTATCTGACCCACAGGTGTTTCTGTAAAAAAGCTGAGAACAAAGCCTGCGATCCATAAGATCAGGAAACCTTCTGCCAATCCCACAACACCTCCGGCCATCTGGTTTAAGCCACATAATATGGGAAGTCTTGACAAAAGATCCAGCCATCGTATGACCAGATGGATCGCTACATAACTAACCGCAAATACCAGGACAGATCCCACTGTATTGATCAGCATGTCTGCAAGACAGGTGCTGATATACTCTTCGAAGCGATCCACTCCTAACAGTTTATAAAATTCGCTGTTATTATTTTCCAGTAATACATTTTTTACAGACTGCGGCAGCTTCATTTTTTCAATAGCCATACGCTGTGCTGCCGGTAAAACGCCTGCATCTTCTGCAGGCGGCTCCCATCCGGATACTTCAATAATAAAATCAGCTGCATTTTCCCTTACCGCAGGATTTGCTTTTATAAAATCAGCCACATAGGGCGTTGCTATTTTTACCGTGATGATTGTTAATATCAGTGCTCCTAAGGAAACGCACTGACGCAGCAGGCCCCGGTAATGACCATATAGCATCGTCCCCACTAAAAAAACACCTGCTGCGATGGATAACCAATGTTCTGTCATCATTCTTCACTTGATCCAAATATAAATTTTCTGATCGCAGCTGCCACACCATCCTCATCATTATTGAGAGTAATGGTATCTGCTGCTTCTTTTACTGTATCCAGGGCATTTTCCATGGCTACACCAATACCGGCAGCTTTGATCATAGGAATATCATTTTCCCCATCTCCAAAGGCCATTGTTTCTTCTCTGGAAATACCCAGATGATCTGCAAGCCACAACAATGCTGATCCCTTATCAGCACCTTTTGCATTTACTTCCAGGTTATTATACATAGAAGAACTGATAGAAAGCTCCGGCATTGCCATTAATTCTTTACGCAGGATTTCCCTTTCTTCCAGATCAGCCATAAAAATATTGATCTTTTCTGCCTGAGCACCTGTAGTTTTTACGTATTCCATTACATCCGGAACTACTTCCCTGGTATCGCGGATCAGTTTCTGCATCTGTGGACTGAGACCAAATTCATCCATATGATCAATGGAAGAAGGCTGGGTAATGGCCCTTCCGTCAATGAAAGGATCCGTTGCGGAATGATATTTCTTTGCAATATTCAAAATGCGCTGGACCATTTCATTGGAAAGTCCGCAGGTCCGGATAGCCTTATTGGTTTTCAGATCCGCTATGACCGCCCCGTTGGTAGTAATGGCATAGTTTGCCCCTGGAAGCTCCCGGATCATAGGCGGAATACCGCCTACGCCTCTTCCTGTAGCCGGTACGATCTGGATACCTGCCGTCTCACACTGCTTTAAAGCCTCATAATTTCCCTGAGGAACCTTTTTCTCCATGTTTAAAAGGGTTCCATCCAGATCCAAAGCGATCAATTTTATTGTTTTCATAAGAAATGTTCCTCCTTCAGTATCAGGAGTCCTTCTTTATCATATTTTGAAGAGAAAATACCTGTGAGTTTCTTAAAGAAAGATGGATTTTCTGCTCTGTCTGCCGCCTCTTCGATCAGATTTTCTGCCTCTGCTTTTGTGAGTGCAATTCCATCTTCTTCCATGATCTCAATGCGCTCGTAGAGAGCCAGCATGCTCTTACCGGAGATGCTGCAATCGATCTTTCCAGCATACTGGCAGGCATATTTTGCAAACTCATCAATATCCATTTCCACTTCTTTTGGCTCTTCTGCCGGATGCTTTGGTTCTTTTACTACCGGCGCCTGTACCATACGTTTCTGAGCCTGTGGATTTGCAGCCTGTTTCTTTTCCGGTTGTGGGGCTGGTTTTACAGCCGGCTTTGTCCCAACAGTTTTTTCAACTGGTTTTTCAGGTGATTTTTGAACCATTTGCGGCTTTACTGCCGGCCTTTCAGAAAGCTGTACCTTCTTTGTGGTTTCTGGGATTTTAGCTGCCGGTGCCTGTGGTTTTACAGCAGCTGCCAGCTTCATTTCTCTTACAGGCTCTGCCTCTTTAACAGGCTGTTTTTCTGCTTTTTTTGCTTTGATACTGTCAGAAGTACCAATGCATTCAAAACGCTTTGCAAGCCCTGGATATACCCGGTGAAGTTCTTCTAAACGCTTTGCAGTATCGATCAGGACAACATTCATTCCTGTCTCATCTCTTGCCATCAGCTGGTTTAATTCCTGAAGAATGGCTTCTGTCATATCACCTGCTTTTTCGATGATCAGGTCCTTTCCTGTCAGTTTATCAGCCAGGGCAAATACACCTCTGCGGTTTAATTTTTCCCCGGAGATCTTTGCAGCCTGGTTTTTTACACCCGTTTCTTTATGTACCTTGCGCAATGCTTCAATAGCCAGTTCCAACCCTTTTTCAGGAACCTCGGCCTCGATCATCAGATGGTTGGAGCCTGTGTAAACCGGACCTTTGCGGATCTCTCTGATATCTGCAAGAGCTCTTGTCTGTGCCATTTCATCTTCCGGAATATCTTCTTCCATAGCTGTAACAGATAATTTTGACATTTCTCTCGCAAGATTTTCCTGTGCCTGAGCTTCATGGAAACGGGCACGGATATCTTCATCTGCGGCAGCTGTCTCATAAATAGCCTCATCTTCAGAAACCTGTTCTTCTTCCGAAACAGCTTCCCTATCTTCACCAGCTTCCGCTTTTTCTGATGTTGGTTCCTCTTCTGTCACATCATCTTCCTGAATGGTAACTGCAGGTTCCCGTACCGGTTCTTCCGTAAACTCTTCTTCATATTCTTCCGGTTCTTCTTCCTCCGGATATTCCTGCTCATAGCCAGCATCCTGATCCTGTGTTTCTTCTGCATAGACCATCTCATCTTCTGCCTCTTCTTCACGATCCAGCTGACGGCGGTCTGTATTTTCTACAGGCTGAACAAAGGATGTGCCCTGGCGGTATTCCTGCTCTACTGCCTTTAATTTTGCTTCATATTTGTCTTTATTTTCTACCAGATCCATCTGGTACTTATTCAACGGTGCATACTGAAGCTTTAACTCCATAGCCTTATCTACATATTTTCCAAGACCAAACATAAGCATGATCTTATCGCAGGTCATAACGCAAAGCTGCTCCATTCCAGTCTTGTTGTACAATTCTGCCAGCTCATACATCCATTTTTCATCCAGCTCTGCATTGCAATACTGCTCTAAGGTATGGATCAGCTGTTCTGCAGGTGCACCTTTGGCCTTTAAGATCATATATCTTAAAATATACTGACGCGCATCATCTGCAGCCAGGTCGCAGAATTCCTTATAATAGTCCTCCGCCTCTTCTATACTGCCTTCCTTTAATGCCAGCTCTGACAATTTATAAAGCAGGCGTTTTCCAATAGGCGCACGTTCGAAGGCCAGAAGCAGGATATCTTTTGCTTCCTGGAACTCTCCATTTTTCTCATAAATGCCTGCAACCATAGACAAAATATTTACATTGCGGACTCTTCTCCAATCAATGGTATCCGCGATCTTCATAGCTGTCTCATAATCGCTTTTGTTGATCAGTTTTTTAATCTGCTCAACTTTAATATTAAACTCGTATTTATCCATCTTTTTTGTATCTCCCTGTGCTTTTCCCCGCAGCTACAGCTCTATTCTGCCTTCCAGTGCTCTTAAAAGAGTTACTTCATCAATATACTCCAGATCTCCGCCAACCGGCACTCCGCTGGCGATCCTGGTGACTTTAATGCCTGTTGGCTTTATCAGCTTGCTGATATACATAGCCGTAGTTTCACCTTCCAGACTGGAATTTGTGGCAATGATCACCTCTTCCACATCTGCCTGAAGGCGGTGCATCAGTTCCTTTAATTTAATATCATTCGGCCCGATCCCTAACATAGGTGAAATAGCGCCATGGAGCACATGATATACTCCGTTGTATTTCCCGGTCTTTTCATAGGCCGCCAGATCCCTGGTATTTTCCACTACCATAATAGTCTTATGGTTTCTCTTGTCACTGCTGCAGATAGGACAAAGTTCTTTGTCCGTCAGTGTAAAACATTCTTTGCAGTAACGTACATTATTTCTGGCACCGGTCATGGCGCCGGCCAGTTCATCTACCTGCTCTTTCGGCATATTGATAATATGAAAGGCAAGGCGCTGAGCAGACTTTGCTCCCACTCCCGGAAGCTTAGATAATTCTTCGATCAATTTGCTGATCTGACTGCTGTAATAATCCATTAGAACGGAAAGCCTCCGCCTAAGGCGCCGCCCAGTCCGCCTGTAAGTCTGGACATAGCTTCGCTGTTTGCAGCTTCCATCTGGCGGAATGCTTCATTAGTTGCTGCCACGATCAGATCCTGCAGCATCTCAATATCATCCGGATCTACTACTTCTTCTGATAATTTAATGGAAACTACCTCTTTTTTACCAGATACAGTTACAGTAACGGCACCGCCGCCTGCTGCTGCTGTGTATTCCTTCTCTTCCAGTTCCTTTGTTGTCTCTTCCATCTGGCGCTGCATACGCTGTGCCTGCTTCATAATATTGTTCATATTTCCCGGCATACCGCCTGGGAATCCGCCACGTTTTGCCATGGTGCGTTCCTCCTCATGATCATTTTGAATTTTTCTTAATTTTTAATCTTCATACGTAATATCCATATGGATCTTATCTTCTAAATCTTCTTTTGTAACGTATATGGTATCTAAGCGCTCTCCACGTCCGGCCAGCCGGGTCTTAAAATAAATGGATTTTCCATAATTATCCTGGACCAGCTGTTCTAACTGGCCTATTACAGTAGGACGCCTTCCCATATCATAGCTCATAGAGTCAAGAAATACAATGGTAAGACAGCCTTCTCCACCAGGTTCTACCACTGTATCCCTGAAGCAGGCTCTTGCACTGCCTCCTGCGCTCCGTATGATCTTCGCCCATTCATTTCTGATAAGATTTAAGTCCTCTAACTGGGCCGGTGGAAGACTGACCTGGTTTGGCGGGACAATGCCTGCTGCTTCAGAAGCATTTCCTGATGGAACACCCGGCGTGCCTGCTGCCTGCACCGGGATAGCTGCCATTTGGGGCTGCGCTCCCTGCATACCTACATTTGCCGGTAACATTCCCACCTGGGGCGGCATACCTGCTTTTGGCATAAATCCACCTGCCTCCAGATCTTCTACAGCTGCCTCTAACTGCTTTAACCGCTGGAGAACAGAATCCATATCCGGCTCCATAGACGGTCTGGTCAGCTTGATCAGGGCAACTTCCACCATAACACGCTTCTGGCTGGCATAACGCAGCTGGTTGGAAAGTTCAGAAAGCACACGGATATAGCGCATCAATGTATTTCCATCTGTTTTTGTGGAATCTTCTTTTAACTGTTTTAAATTTTCTTCTGACATGTCCAGAAGGCCTTCTGCATCATCTGCGCTCTGGACTAACAGCAGATTTCGCAGATACCAGATAAAATCAGTGACAAACTGTCCTAATTCACGGCCCTGGATCACGATCTCCTCCAACTGTGTAATACAGTCTTTGGTACGTCCTTCGATCACAGCGTTAAACATGCTGCTGAACACACCAGAATCTACTGCACCAAGGACATCCAGTACGTTTTCATAAGTCAGCAGTTTTCCATAGTGGAAAGCTACGCACTGGTCCAAAAGGCTTAGTGCGTCTCGCAGGGAGCCATCCGCTGCCTTGGCAATGTACATAAGGGCCTTATCTTCGGTCTCAATGTGCTCCGCTTCTGTCAGCTGGCGAAGTCTTCCTGCAATGGTCTCCAGGGAAATCCTCTTAAAATCGTATCTTTGGCACCTGGAAAGAATGGTGATTGGGATTTTATGGACTTCAGTAGTTGCCAGTATGAAGATCACATAAGATGGCGGCTCTTCCAGAGTCTTTAATAAAGCATTAAATGCACCAATAGATAACATGTGTACCTCATCGATGATATAGACTCTGTATTTTCCTTCTGTAGGCGGATACTGCACCTGTTCCCTGATATCACGGATATTTTCCACGCCATTGTTGGAAGCCGCATCGATCTCCACTACGTTCATGGAAGTGCCTGCTAAAATGGACTTGCAGGAAGCACATTCATTACATGGGCTTCCGTCTACAGGATGCTCGCAGTTGACCGCTCTTGCATATATTTTTGCAATACTGGTCTTACCGGTACCTCTTGTCCCGCAAAACAGGTATGCATGGCCAATGCGTTCTGATGTTATCTGGTTTTTTAAGGTCTGGACAATAGGGTCCTGTCCCTTTACATCTTCAAAAGAGACAGGACGCCATTTTCTATATAATGCCGTATACGACATTCTCTTACTCCTTGCTTTTACTGATCACTATTACTCATCACCAAAGCTGATACCGATCCGTTTTGCTTCCTTGATCATAGAGCAGTCCGGATCTACAGTCTTTAATTTTCCGGCCACTTCGGATAATGGTACTTTGGTGATCTCATTATTCTTTACAGCTGCCATATAGCCGTATTCTTCATTTATAATAAGCTCTGCCGCTGCAGCGCCCAGTCTGGTTGCCAGCACACGGTCATATGGACACGGCTCTCCGCCCCGCTGCATATGGCCTGGAACGGTGACTCTCACTTCACTGCCTGTAACTTCCTGGATGCGGGCTCCGATCTCGTATGCAACAGAGGGATAGACAACGCCGCTTTTCTTCTTTTCTTTTAATTCTTTTTTAGACATGGCGGCGTCTTCTTTTGAAATAGCCCCCTCTGCCACTGCAAGAATAGAAAAACGTTTTCCGGCTTTAGTCCGCTTTGTAATGGCATCACAGACTACCTGAATATCATAGGGCACCTCTGGAAGAAGGATAATATCCGCACCGCCTGCAAGTCCTGCATATAAAGTAAGCCAGCCAACTTTATGTCCCATAACTTCTACAATAAAAACTCTTCCGTGGGAAGCGGCTGTTGTATGGATACAGTCAATGGCATTGGTTGCCACGTCTACTGCGCTCTGGAATCCGAAGGTCATATCTGTTCCCCAAAGGTCATTATCAATGGTCTTTGGAAGAGATACTACATTTAAGCCTTCCTCGCTGAGCATATTGGCAGTTTTCTGGCTTCCATTTCCGCCTAATACCACCAGACAGCTTAATTTCAGTTTCTTATAGGTATGTTTCATGGCTTCAACCTTATCCAGACCATTTTCATCTGGAAGACGCATCTGTTTAAATGGCTGGCGGGATGTTCCCAGAATGGTTCCGCCCTGAGTAAGGATACCGGAAAAATCTGCTGGCTTCATAATCTGATAATCTGCATACATAAGGCCTTTATATCCGTCCTCAAATCCGATGATCTCCACATCATCCAGCATATTGTACAGGGACTTTGCCACACCTCGCATAGTCGCGTTTAATGCCTGGCAATCACCACCGCTTGTTAAGATACCTATTCTTCTCATATCGCATTTCCTCCATAATCAGAAATCTGGATTTTTCGTTGTTGCCCATAAGAATGATTCTATTATACCCATTTTGTAATTATAGCGCAAAGGTTTTCAAGGGGCAAGCGCATTTTCTGTGGGATTACGAGATGTTTAAACGGTATGTTTCAGAATTCTGAGAAATCATAACATCTATTGTTTTTCTCAAGTATGCACTAAATATCACTAAGGCACGTTGAGAAACAGGTGATATTTTTTTATCTTGAACAAAAACACCCTGACAGATTTTTATCCGTCAGGGTACAACTATAATTTATTTCTCTCCCCCATTTGATGGGGAGTACTGTAAACAAGGACAACAAACCATTAAAAAGTTTGATATTCCAAAAGCATCCAACCTTCATTGACATCTGGTGTTTTTGCTCTTACGTGATAGATAGATTATAGCAAACTTATGCAACTATGCCAAACAGCAGTGCAATCAAAAGCATGCACACACTTAATCCCCACAGCCATTTAAACGAATACTTTAGATGCTCTTTATATTCAACACCGGCAAGACCAATGCCTAAATATACCGATGGAACTACTGCACTTACAGGGAAAGCTACATTTTCTCCGATCAACATTGCAAATGCTGCTGCCTTTGCAGGAATACCATATGTTCCTACTACATCAATAACAATAGGCATCAATCCATAATAATAAGGATCAGTTCCAATAACAAGATGAATCGGGACTGTTAGTGCTGCCACAATCAGATGCAGATATTTAACTGCAAAGTCAGGCAAGCACTGAATAAGCGTATTAGCCATAGCATCAATCATACCACTATTGGTCATAATACCCAATAGCACGCCAGCAGATAATAAGGTAATTGCCATTAGCATTGCTGCCGGTGCATGAGCTTTAATGCGCTCATTTTGATCACTGCTAGACGGATAGTTGACAGGTAATGCTATTGCAACGCCTATCATAAATACAGCAAAACTTGGAAACTTTGGCATTGTCATAAGAACTACAATAATACCCAAGGTAAGCAGAAGATTGAACGGCAGTAATTTTGGTCTTTTCAATCCAATCTCCTCTTCCGCTGCAGCCTCTTCATCATACTGTTCTAAATCTGTAGCTTTTAAGGATTTCAGGCGTTTAATCTCTATACGTGAAATCAGAATTGCCAGTCCTAACGCCAGCACAAGTCCAATAACCTGCACCGGAATAAGCTCTCTCCAAAGTTCTGTAGCATCCATATTTAATACGGTCGCCGCTCTAAGAGTAGATCCTCCCCAAGGAACCAAATTCATGACTCCCATTGATGCACTGGCTACTAAAAGTAATGAGGTAACGCGAAGGTGCAATTTTTTATATAGTGGCATCAGTGCAGGTATGGTTATAAGAAATGTCGTTGCACCAGATCCATCCAGATGTGCAAACATAGCAATAAGCGAAGTAACAATAAATAAAAGCGTAATATTATTACCAGCAGCTCCAACTAGCTTTTTAATAATTTTATCAAACATGCCTGCATCCGACATGATTCCAAAATATGTAACAGAAAAGATGAAGAGTGCGGCAGTCTTCCAAGTAGAGGTAACACCTTTAGTTACAAATTCAGCAATTTCCGTTGGCGTAAATCCAACCAAAATAGCTGCAGCAAGAGGAAGCAATACAAACGCAACAACAGGGGTAGTTTTCCCACGGAATAACAAATAAATCATTACCAAGATAATTGCAAAGCCCGTAATAGCAAGTAGCATCGTTACACCTCTTTCTTTTGTCTAAATATCTTAAAATAAGATAATTTGTGTTAGTTAATTAGATAATTTCAATCAACTTTATTCCTTATTTTTCCAATCAGTTCATTTAATTCCTTTTGCCAGCCTTCACGATCTTCCACCATAATGGTATGTCCCCCATCCAACCAGACTAACTTTGCACCAGGGATAAGCTGTCGCAATTGCTCTGCATGCTGTGGGGTTCTGGAGGTATCCAATACTCCATGCGCAATGGTAACAGGACACTTCAATTGAGACAGTTGTGATGAGATATCCATTTGTCGTAACGAATACGCCGCTTGATAAACTGCATCTCTATTTAACGTCTTATAATATGCTTCGGTTTCCGCCTGAAGTTTAGGTGGAATAGGCCTAGCAAAAACCCTCGATAAAAATGGTTCATTTAATTCTGGAGTTCCCCAATGATCTAAAATTCTTTGTGGAAAATTAGGATCACCATGTCCTTTCGTATTAGCTCCTGTGTTAGAAATCAGAAGCCCTGATGCACGGCTCCCCAATGCAATTGCTGCCAGTATAGCGATTACTCCACCTGCAGAATAGCCGCAAAGGATTGTTGGACCCAATTCCTGCTCTAACACCAAGTTGGCTACTCTTTTACCAAGTGTTTCAATATCCCATGGCCCAGGTGACATAGCCCAATCAATAGTAGAAGACTGAACTCCCTCTGGCACTGTAATATCATTGAACACAGTTGGGCAGCACATATTTCCGGGAATAAACAGAACTGACGGGATGACCTTTTCTAGTGGTTTAGTAAGCAATAGACCTGAAATCTCGTTCATTTTTATAGCTCCTTATTATTATTTATTTCACCGGCCGGTGGGTTTAACTATCATTGACTTTATTATAATAATTGCATTATAATAAAGCAAATGAATAAAATCGAATATAATATTAACTTAAAGTTATAATCCGGATTAGTGCGAAAGAAAGTAGAGATAAGCCATAGATTGGCACACTTGAATAAGATGTCTAAGGCAGGCAACTTTTTGAGACGTAGTGTAGTTTCTTGCAAACTATTTTACAGCACAACGTAGAGAGGTGGAACACTTTCATTCCTATTTGTACCACCAGCCGAAGGCGGCGGAATGGAGATTAAGATGGATTTAAAAGATATCGATTATTTGATAGCAGTTGCAAAATATGGAAATATTTCTAAAGCTGCGGAAAGCCTATATATCAGCCAACCTGCTTTAAGTAAATATATTACAGGATTGGAAAAGAGAATAAACCTTCCTTTATTTAATCGTATAGGAAATCGGTTTGTTCTTACTTATGCCGGAGAACGCTATTTAGCCAGAGCAAAAGAAATTGCAGCCTGCCGCGATAGTCTGGAACGTGAACTGCAAGACATAGCTGGCTGCAATGATGGAGAATTGAAGATAGCTGTACCTGTCATTCGTGGATCACACATACTTCCATCAGTTATTCCCGAGTTTCGCAAGTTGTATCCACATGTCAGGCTTACGCTTAACGAAAGTGACTCCCAACCTTTGGAAAAACTCTTATTGGATGGAGATATTGATCTTGCCATTATACATCTTCCCATAAAAAATCCAGCTATACACTATACTTTGATTCGTAAAGAATGTTTATTGATGGCTGTACCACAAAATAATCCTTTAATAAAGCATGGAAAAATAATAAATGGATATTCATTTCCATGGATTGATTTGTCTCTTTTTCGTAATGAGGATTTTATTCTGACTAAGCTTAATCAGCGAACACGGCAAATATGTGATGAGCTTTTTAAAAAAGAAAAGATAACCCCACATATCATTCTATGTACTGCAAATTTAGAAACTGCAGTACGATTATCTGCTGCAGAAGTAGGAATTAGCTTTGCCCCTGAAACGTTTATTCGTTTCTTACATGGTAAATCTGCTGCTCGATATTTCATTATTGGTAATCCCATTGTTACATCCGATTTAGTTATTGCTTATCGTAACGGTGTTTATCTTTCTACATATGCAAAAGCCTTTATTGAAATCACGCAAAAGGTTTTTGCACAAACAATACCTTAGTGATTTTAGATTGTCATTACTATTTATCACCGTTTTCTATCGCATGATCAAGAACTGCTAAAACTGTAAATAGAGTAGAGGGAGAATAAATTTCTCTCCCCTTCCATTGAACCGTATGTACGAGTCTCGTATACGGCTCTACAACTTATATTCCAACTTTAACTAAGTAATAAGATAAGGAATTGAGCAGCCCCGCTCCATCTTTTATCCTATTTTCAAGTAAATCTTTACTGTGATAAGGAACAGTATGACACTGACATCAATACCGAAGGATTCCTCATCTGGAAAATTAAAATTGCCGACCAGTCCTTTGGAATGGATATCCTTGGTACTGCAACGGATAATAATGAATGAACAGAATCTGGATTTTAGCTTGTTTTAGACAGCAAAAAACCTGCAGATAATGGAATGATCTTTCCAAAACCTGCAGGTTTGAATTTATGAGTTAGAGATCCACGCGCCTTGCTTTGTACCGGCATCACAAACGTTACTCATGCAGTTAACTCAGTCCAGGCTGCCTTACGGCACACGAAAGGTCCTGCTTAGTGCTGCTGCATTCCTGCCCTGACACGGTTCACAGGTTTCCGTTGCGTAAGACCCAAACGTCAACGCCACTTACACAAGGCAGCTTTGCAATGGTCGGTCCGGGGCAAGGCATCACCTCTGCTGGAGCGGATTGCAGATACAGGGCACCGCTATCTCCCCGGCTGCGTGGAAACTTTATGACAAATTTATGCTTATCCAGTATACCTGTGGGGCGTGTTTTTGTCAAGTGATTCATCTTGTTATCCTTATTTTCCTCTGTTATAATAAATTTCAGAGTCTTTTTTCAAACTTTTGAATTTACATAGAATTTTACAAATTTTTACAAATAAGGAGAGTTTTCATGAGTCATACAAAAGAAAAACATGACCAGTATTATGAAATGGCCCATTCGCCTATCAGCCATATTATACCAAAGCTTGCGGCACCGACCATTGTCAGTATGCTGATCAGTTCTATCTACAACATGGCAGATACATTTTTTGTAAGCCAGTTAGGCACCAGTGCTTCCGGTGCTGTAGGCGTTATCTTTTCTGCCATGGCCATTATCCAGGCACTGGCATTTATGATCGGAATGGGAAGCGGCAATTACATGACCCGTTCTTTAGGTGCCGGTAAGCGGGAACTGGCAGAACAGATCGTTTCCATTGCCTTTTTTACCGGTATCATCATGGGACTGGTGATCACCGTTTCAGCTACTTTTAATATCCACAAAGTCGTCCTGCTTTTAGGCGCAACAGAAACCATTGCCCCTTATGCTAAAGCCTACGCACAGTATATTTTTATTGCAGCGCCATTTATGATCTGCTCTTTCATTATGAACAATCTGCTGCGTTTTCAGGGAAAAGCTTCTTATGCCATGGTTGGCATTACCATCGGCGGTCTTTTAAATATCGCCCTGGATCCGCTGTTTATCTTTACCCTTGGAATGGGCACTGCCGGAGCTGCTTTAGCTACAGGACTTTCCCAGTTTATCAGCTTCTGCATCCTTTTATGGATGTGCAATCATCAGGAAAGCTGTATTTCTATCAGCATACGCAAATTCCGCCCGAAACTGGCTATTTACCGTGAGATCATTTACGGCGGCATCCCATCTTTGGGGCGTCAGGGAATTGCCAGTGTGGCTACCATACTTTTAAACTTTATGTGCCAGCCTTATGGGGATGCAGCCATTGCAGCCATGTCCATTGTCAGCCGCTTTATGTTCTTTATCAACTCCGTTATTATAGGCTTTGGTCAGGGCTTCCAGCCAGTCTGCAGCTACTGCTTCGGTGCCGGACTTTATGACCGTGTGAAGAAAGCATGCTGGTTCTGCATCCGTGTAAGTACCGTTATCCTTCTGGTGCTAAGTGTGATCTGCTTCCCGGCATCCCACGCTATCATCTCCCTGTTCCGCCGCAACGATCCGGTGGTTATTGAGATTGGAACACTGGCACTGCGGATGCAGCTGCTCACGCTTCCCCTTCAGGGTACTGTGATCATGGGCAATATGATGCCTCAGTCCATTGGGTATGGTTTCAGGGCAACTTTGGTATCTACCGCCCGTCAGGGGATTTTCCTTATCCCGCTGCTTATAGTTCTGACTTTATCCTTAGGACTTCTGGGAATCCAGTGTGCCCAGCCACTGGCAGATATTGCCACTTTTTTACTGGCACTTTTTGTGATCCGGGGTATTTTTAAGGAGTTCCCGGAAGAAGTTTCTTCTTCCGCAGCTCAGTAAAAAAGCTTGACATCATTTCTGAACATTCTTCTTCTAATATTCCTGTAACGATCTGAGCCTGGTGATTGAAACCAGGCTCTTTTAATAAATTGAGAACGGAACCGGCACAGCCTGCTTTGCTGTTCATGGAGCCAATGACCACTCTTGGTATTCTCGCCTGGACAATGGCACCGGCGCACATGGGACATGGTTCCAATGTCACATACAGTGTACAATCTTCCAGACGCCAGTCCCCTTCTTTTTTACAGGCTTTTTTAATGGAAGTGACCTCAGCATGGGAAAGAACCGTTTTATCTGCGTTTCTCCGGTTATAGCCTCTTGCAATGATCTGTCCATCTTTTACAAGGACACAGCCAATGGGAACATCTCCTATTTTGGCTGCTTTTTTTGCCTGCTTAATGGCTTCTTTCATATATTTTTCGTCTTCAGCTTTAATCTTTGCAGCTTTCGTCTCTTCTTCTAAAGCTTTCAGGCGGCGTTTTTCATTTCTTGCTTCCCAGCGGCGCTGTCTGGTAGCAAGTCCTTTCTGGGTGGCTTCATCCATAAAGTATATCTGCCTTTCTATAGTTCATTGGATTTTCCGCATTCCTGTATCAATGCATCCTTTCGTAAATAACCGGTCCAATGGCGGAAGATACAGAGTAGAGTATACAGTTTCAAAACGAACGCGGTCTGTCTGTTGGATTATAGCACATTTACTCCACATTCTCCATCCTTACATCCGCATACCAGTAGCCAAAACGACCGTCCTGGGCCGGCTGAGTCTTTGCGAGGACAAAATGCGGAAAGCCGAACATAGATGCCATATATTTTTCATTGCTGTAGTAATGACCGGGAACTCCCAGTATATAACGTGCCCTGGTATGTTTTTCATCACCTACTCTGGCAAATATCAGATAGCGGTAGTTATAATAGCCGTGAAGGAGAAAACTATTGTTGCCGTATCCCCAGTTTTCTCTTGGAAGAAGCCCGATATCCTGAGGACGGATCGTAAGTATTTCAGCAGTTCCCGGACTGTCAAAAGCCTGCATTTTGGGATAATGTTTCCGGAATCGGTCCCAAAGCACCTCCGGACCCCATTTTTCTTCTTCTGCGTCCAGATGTTCTAAGGCTTTTGGATCGCCAAGGGGAATTTCTTCCTGCTGTGTGCTTTGGATAAATGGACTGGATGAAGACTGGGGCGGCTGGTCTGCGGATGGTTGTTTAGATTGGCCTCCAGACGGCTGTAATTGCTGCAGAAGCCCCGGTTCAGATGTATTTTGCGGTGTCCCGGATGCTGCTGGTGCTGTATCTTCTGCCGCACTTTCCTTTTCCGCTATATTATCACCCGCTTTCACCGCCTCATCGATCTCCCGGTTCAGCTCTTCAATCTGCTTTTTCAGCCGTTTATCCCGTTCCAGTGTATCATCCGGCTTTTTTTCTGCTGCCTCTGCCAGTTCCAGCTCCGCCGCCTGAGCCACTGCATCTTCCCAGACCGTTTTGTATACACGCCATTCTTCCCCTTTTTCATGAATGACCAGACCAATGCAGCTGTCCAGGGAATCGCCTGTCCCCATTACATTTTCCACATTTATAATGGTGCGGAACTCGCCACAGCCATTTCTTATAAAGATATTTCCCAAAGGGATCTCCTGACCTGAAGCGATCAGATAAACACCAATATCATTTCCCCCTGCATATATCTTTTTTACGTTTACACTAAGGCGGCACTGGCCGTTTCTGGACTCCAGCTTTACAAAACCGATATTTTTCCCCTTTTCTTCTCCTTCATAAGCATAAATATACGATATTAACCTGCGATAACCTGTCATATCCTCACTCCTTGCTTTTAACAGCTGTTCCATTTTATAAACCAGAGATCTGCAAAGAGATCCCATCAGTATTTATTGTATGCACAAGGAGTAAAGCTCTATGTCTTTTTATTTTAAATATCTATAATAAGGTATCATTACAACAGGAAGAGTAACCACCCACGCCAGGACAGTTGCCACATAATATCCGTATTCTCCAATAAACACAGGCAGCACAGAAACGGAAAATACTCTTGCTAAAAGTTGTAAAAATCCGGCATACATAGGGTATTTTGGATGTCCTAATGTCTGAATGGCAATTCTGTATAAATACATAGGCGCCATAATAAACATTCCCAGTGTGATCACCCGCACATCTGCCACTGCTACATGAAGCGTCTGGGCATACAGCGGATCAGACGGTGATAAAAACATTCCCACAAGGACCGGAGCCAGGCTCTGGACCAGGATATTTAAGACAAATGCCAGTGCCAGACCAAAAAGCACTACCTGGTGCTGTCCTCTCTTTACTCGATCTTTTAATCCTGCGCCAAGATTTTGTCCAATAAACACAGACAGTCCAGTCTGAATAGCCATGACCAGAGATTCCAGCATGGTAAATATTTTGGTTCCAGAAGAAATTCCCGCTGTAAAATACGGACCAATGGCATTTACATTTCGTGACACAAAGCTTCCGCCAATGGTGATCACTGCACTGTTTACAAACATAGGCAGCCACAGACTGACCATCTGCTTTAACAGGCTTATATCCAGTCTCCAGTAGGACAGATCACCGGTAAATATTTTGCTTTTAAACAGCGGGACTAAAGCAATCACCATAGATACAAACTGAGCGATCACAGTAGCTGCTGCTCCACCTTTTACCCCCCAGCCTAAATGTACAATAAATAACACATCCAGGATTACATTGATCACAGTAGCCACTGCCACAGAATGAAAGGTGACCTGGCTGTTTCCCTCTGCCCTTAAAAGAGCTGCTGCTGCATTATAGATCAAAACAAACGGAATTCCCAAAAGTACAATGGAAAAGTATTCCCCTGTCATCTGGATCACCTCTGCCTGCACTTTAAACAGACGGAAAAAAAGATCGAGATTCGTTTCCGCAAAAACAAGAAGGAACACAGAAAGAAGCAGCGTAATGGTTCCTGCATTTCCAACAATTTTCTTTACTTTTTCCTGATCTCCTTCGCCTACGCTGTAGGAAGCCAGAATACTTAAGGTATTGGAAAAATCCCTGGCAATGGCGTTTAAAAGCCAGGTGATCCAGGTACAGCTGTTTACAGCTGCCAGTGCCTGAATACTAATATATTTACCTACGATCACAGCATCTGTAATATAGTATAATTGCTGAAATATGTTCCCAAAGATCAGTGGAATGGAAAACAGAACCACCAGACGCACCGGGCTTCCTGCTGTCATGTTTATATTCCTGCTTTTTGCTTTTTTTACTGTACCTGTCATATATATTCCCTCTTAGCAGCCTTATTCTGTAAACAGACAAGGCTGCTGCAGTTTTATTTGCAGCAGCCTCAGGCTTGTTTTTGTATTTTATTATTTTATTTACATTTTAGCCATTGCCTGTTCATCTGTGTAATGCTCAAACCAGATATAATATACTTCCTTACCAGGATCAGAAACAAGATCATGATCTGCACCTGCAGGAATGAAGCTCCAGTCACCAGCGTGATGCTGAACAGTTTCCATATTGTTTTCTTCCTTGTAACCTACGCTCATGTGGAAATCAGAATCACCTAAGCAGTAATTCCACTGATGAACCTTTGGATGTCCCTTTTCTACGGTGCCTTCACCGACAGCTCTGGTTGTTCCCAGAATGATTCTTCCATGCCACTTCGGGCAAAGGATCATTCTTGCCTCTGTATTCGGTCCCTTGCAGTCCTGGATGTACTGAACACACTCGCTGTGAAGACGGAAATATGGGAGACGGATATGCCATCTGTCGAATGCAGCTCTATCCCACTGATTCATTTCAATTACATTGTAAACAAATTCCATATCTTCAATTGCATGGATCTCATATTTTTCCTTATCCATAAATGGAACATAGAAAGCAACTTCTGTAATCTTATGTACTCCGTCACAGTCTGTCAGTTCACCTTCGCCTTTTCCGAAGAAAATAACCACTGATTTATCTGCAAAAAGCTCTGGAGATACCTTATGTCCGGCTTTCAGAAAGCATTTGAAGCTCTGGATTCCACCATGATATACACCTGGCAGTAATTCTACTTTTGCAAATCCATTGTCATCATACTGTGCTCTAGCAGCAATGTCTGCTGCTTTCTCTACATAAAAGTTTTTCTCGTATTCTCTCTCCATTTTTAATCTGCTCCTTTTATATATTCATATAATAACTACCGCTTTATTAATGTTTCAGTTTATCTTCCAGCTTATCGCCCTTTGCAAGAGTGACCATAAAATCACGCTCTCTTGTATAATGCTCATACCATACATAGAATACTTCTTTGCCTGGTCTTGCGATCAGACTGTGATCCGGTCCTGCCGGAACGAAGCTGAAATCTCCGCCTCTTTGAATGATAGGCTCCTGATGATCCACACTCAGTTCAAATTCTGCGTTGTCAATGCTGTAATTCCACTGTGCAACGGTAGGATGTCCTTTTTCATCAGTTCCTTCTCCTACAGCCCGTACAACACCCATTAAGATTCTTCCCATCTGTCCTGGGCCTACAACCAACCAGGAAGTGGTATTGGGGCCCTTGCAATCCTGGTCATAAACCTGTCCATCTGTGTACTTTAAGAAGAATGGCAGATGAATATGGCTGTGATCAAAACGTTCCTTATCCCACTGGTTCATATCTACCACGCTCATGATAAATTCCATATCATCTATTGCATGGATCTCAAAAGGAGAATGATCAAAATCAGGAAGATAAAATGATAATTCTGTAATATTGTGGGCTTCTTTCGTATCTGTTACGTAGCCCCGGCCCTTTCCAAACATGTATACAACGGTTTTATCTTTATACAATGCCGGTTTTACTTCGCAGCCTGCTTTCAGGAAACATTTATAATTTCTGATTCCTCCGTCATAACTGCCTGCCAGCACCTCTGTCTGAAAAAATCCATTTTCATCATATTGAATGTGGATGTCTTCATTTCTTACGATATAATAACCTTCCATAAATGCTACCTCTATTCCATTTCGCCTTTCGCCAGCTTCACAATATAATCACGACTGCCTCTGGTAAACTGCTCATACCATACATAGAATACTTCCCTACCCGGCTGTGCGATCAGGCTGTGATCCGGTCCTGCTGGAATAAAGCTGAAATCGCCTGCTTTCGTATGAGTAGTCTCTCCGTCAACAGTAATATCAAAATCTGCATTTCCAAGGCAGTAATTCCACTGATGAACAGCTGGATGTCCCTTTTCATCAGTTCCTTCTCCTACGGCCCGTACAACACCAAGGATCACATGACCTAACTGCTTTGGATTTAATACATGCCAGGATGTGGTATGAGGACCTTTACAGTCCTGATCATAACGCGGGCATTTGCTTAATGGTCTGAAATACGGCAGTCTCACATGGGACTTGCTGTAATCTTCCCAGTCATAGTCATCCATTGTTACAATTGACTTGATAAACTCCATATCTTCAAAAGCGTGGATCCTGTATGGATTTTTGTCAAATGCTGGGAAGTAAAAGCTAATCTCTTCTTCAATGGAATTGACACCATTTTGATCTGCCACATATCCCTTTCCTTTGCCAAACATATAGATGACTACTTTATCCTTGTACAGCTCCGGAACGATCTCTGCTCCTGCTTTTAAAAAGCCTTTGTAATTATGGATACTGCCATCATGGCTGCCCTCCAGAAGTTCTGTAAGGGCAAAGCCATGTTCATTGTAATCTGCTTTTATTTCTTCCGCTCTCGCAATATAAAATTTATTCATTTTCCTACCTCACACTGCAGACCAGAGATTTAGCCGTAAATACCATCTTTTAAATCTTTAAAGATCTGCTGATATCTCTCAAGGAACTGCTCTCTAGTTTCTACACCAGCAACATATTTTGCCCAGTTCTCCTGCATATCTGTATAGATAGATGATGGCATGTATACGAAAACATTCTCTGTTGCTTTTCCTGCATCGATGGTATCAATTACATCTTTTGCAATAACAGGAAGTTTATCGGATACCTCCAGTCCCTGAATAGAGGTTGGACTTCCCATAGTTTCCTGATGCCATAATCTTGCAGTATCAGAAGATACTAACCAGCTTGCAAAATCCTTTGCACATGCAACTACATTTGGATCGTCATTTTTTGTAACACTGATACTAATTGTTGCAATTGCCATCTTATTCTTAGATGCGTCATTTGAAATCGGAAGGATTCCCTGTTTTACATGATCAAGCAGTGCCGGATTCGCATTCTGGATATTTGGTGTTTCGTAAGATCCTTCACCGATCAGCATTGCACACTCTTCTGCAAAGAATGCATTACGGCAGGTCCATTTATCTGCTGAGACAGCGCCTTCCTGTGCATAAGGCATTAATATCTGTTCATATGTATCTAACAGTTCCGTCATCTCTGGATCATTGGCAAGATCTACATCTTCGCCGTTCATCAGTTTAGCTAACGTTTCTTTTCCTCCATCCGGCTTATCCAACAGCCAGTAATTTCCTACATTGTTAAATAAATTCAGATAAGTCTCTGCCCATGGAAGCATAAATGGCTGAATACCTTTTTCCTTCAGATCCTTGCAATACTGCAGCAGTTCATCTCTTGTTTCCGGCATATGATCCCAGCCAGTTTCTTCCAGGATCTTGGTATTATAAAGAATCCCTGTTCCTTCCATTGTCATAGGCAGAACCAACATTCCGTAATCGCCATCTGTACCATTTTTAATCTGAGCATCTGTCAGCATTTCGTATGCTGGACAGCCAGTGCTTAAATCTTCACAGTACTGCCACCAGTCCTGTCTTCTTACACCGTAGCCAAGGTTAATAATGTTTGGCAGCTCTCCTGCTGAAAGAGCAGATACTAATAAATCATCATATTTATCAGAACCTGGGAATGTAGCTGTGATCTCACCAATTTCCGGATGCTCTGCTTTATATGCATCAATCAACATATTAAAATTATCTGTCCACTGTCCCAGTGGAAGCATAATGGAAAGATCGACTGAGCCGGCAGGAAGACTCTTTACATCAATCGTTTCCTCTTTCGCTGCCTCTGTCTCTTCCTTTGAAGCTGCCTCTGAACCAGCTTCTGTTTTAGCTGCCTCTGTTGTTGCGGTATCTGAAGAACCACATCCTGTCATTCCTGTTACTGCCATGGCTGCTGCCATAAATAACGCTGCTACTCTTCTTTTCTTCATAAACTGCTTCCCCTTTCGTTTATTAAAATTATTAAAATTATTAAAATTTAAGTGATGAAACTTACAACTTTCCGGACAGTTGTAAGCTCTAGCCTTTCACTGCTCCTACTGTTGCCCCACTCATTACCTGTTTCTGTGAAATCACAAAGAAAACAAATAAAGGAAGGATTGACAAAGTTACTGCTGCTACTGCTACATCCCAGGAGAACAATGCCTCGTTAAACAGGGACATCATTGCGATCTGAATCGTACGCAGCTGTGGCTTTGTAAGAATAAACTGTGTCATCAGGTAATTATTCCAATATTTTAACACTTCCAGACATACAATCGTAAACATGGTTCCTTTGGTCAGTGGAAATACGATCCGCCAGTAAAGAGCCATCGGAGAACAGCCATCAATAACTGCTGACTCTTCAATTTCTAATGGAAGTGCCTTTACCGCTCCTGTTACCAGAAAAACCGACATAGGCATGGAAAATGTCCAATTACTTAAAATAACGCCCAGATAATGATTTCCAAGTTTTAATAAACCTATCATTTTTGCAAATGTGATCATAATACATTGGAAAGGAACACTCATTCCACAAAGGATTAATACAAAGCAGAGTTTTGTAAACCAATTGTTATGACGTGTGATCCAATAGCCGGTCATTCCACTTAAAATCACAGTACCAATAGCAGAAAATACAGTAACGATCAATGTATTTCCCAAAACTCTCAGGAAATCCAATCTTCTCCACGCTTCTTTAAAATTGCTTAACGTTGGGTTGTGTGGAAATGCTGCAATATTTGCTGCAATCTCTGAGTATGGTTTAAAAGAATTCAGTACCGTAAAATATAAAGGTATGATCACGAGACAGCAGCTAAAAATAATAAACGCAAGCGCCAGAAACAAGTACAATCTTTTCGCCTTTTTCATTATAAAGTCACCTCATTTCTGGATGTCAGTTTCATCTGTCCAAAGGAAACTGCTAACAATACAATGATAAATAAAATGGACTTTGCTGCACCAAAAGCGATCTGGTTACTTCTAAATGCTGTTGCATATATATTCATCATAACGCCTTCTGAAGTTCTGTAAGGATTACCATTTGTAAGAGAAATATTCGTATCATATAAAAGCATTGCCCAGTTAATAGCAATAAACAGACACCTTGTTGTTGTTCCCTTTAAAAGCGGGAGAGTAATAGATTTGAGGATCGTAAGCTTAGATGCACCATCTACAGTAGCTGCTTCATAGTAATCTTTTGAGATCGCTGCCAGACCAGAATTGTAAATGATCATCAGATACCCTGAAAGAGACCAGGTCATAACGATTACCAGTGCCCAGAAAGAAGATTCCGGAGTTGTAAACCACTGCTGGGCAAACCACTTAATGCCGGTCCAGTTACCAAACTGGACAAATACGTTCTGGAAAATGAATCTCCACAAAAATCCAAGTACAACACCACCAATAATACGCGGCGCATAGATCAGCGCTCTCCAGAAATTTTTATAAGGGATATCCCCTGAAAGCACATATGCCCAAAAAAATCCAATCAGATTGGATATCACTACAACAAAAATGGAAAACTTAATAGTAAACCAGAAAGATGTCCAGTACGTAGCATCTTTTACTGTTCTCAGATAATTTTTTAATCCGATAAACTTAAAAGTAGGGTCAATACCATTCCAGTTTGTAAATGAATAAAATATCTCACTGACTAAAGGGATCAGAAACAGCAAAGTAAACAGCAGCATCGTCGGCCCCAGGAATATGGCACTTCCTTTAATTTCCGTTAAAACATTTTTTGTTTTTACAGCACTTTTACTATTCAACAAAAATCATCCCCCTTTAAATCATAAATCATGTACATCTAACAGTCATTTTTCTCACTTTCTATGGTAATATGTTACCATTCCTGTTTTTATTTTAGTACATACATTTTTGACTTAAAGGAGGACTTTTTTGACCTCTATTTCTAAATTTTCTGCCGATATTGGGCCGGTGTCATAGAGCAGGCTAATTTAAACTGCCGTGAAAAATACTTAGCATCAAAATACCCCACCTGGTCTGCAATCTCTGCAACTGTCAAATTCGAAGAACTAAGCAATTCTCTGGCATTTTCTATCCGTATATTGTTTAGATATTTTGCCATTCCAATTCCCGTATGTTTTTTAAATGCCCTGCTCAAATAATCCTTGTTTACATGAAAATAATCTGCAATCTCCTGCTGTGATATCTTTTTCATATAATTCAGTTCCAGAAAATCTTCTATTTTAGCCATCAGTCCTGAAACGTTCTGGGTGTATTTACGGCACTCTATCAATTTGGCTGCACACAAAATGAAATATCTTGTCATACATGCAGGAATCTCTTTCCAGGAACAGGAAAGAATATCTCCAAAATTCTTAACCGGTATTTCTGAGAATAACTCCTCTTCTAAAACATCGGATTCACTGGCCCATTTTTTATATACTGCAAGAAAGCCATCCCATACATTTCTGTAAATTCCCAAAGTGATCTTCTGGTTTTCTATTAAAGCCGCAGTCCACAGGTTCAGCTGCTCTTCAAATGTTATAATATTACCCAGTATAATAGAAGAATACATAGCTCTTTCTAATTTCAGATTTTCTTTTAAGCGAATATAGGACATACCCTTCCTATATGTTTCTGTAATAAAAATTCCTGTCCCAGAAATATGATCTGCCGCTGTTTTTGCTTCTTCCCATGTGTTTTCCAATTCTGAAGGAAATGGACGCACACTGCTTACTCCTAAATGGATCACACAGCTTTCACTTACTGCAATTTTTTTTAATTCCAGGATCTGGGCAGAAAAATCTGTTTCTTCTGTCCCATAAATCAAGATTACAATATCCATAGAGGGTTTCATGTTTTGAAATACAGCCCCTTTTCCTTCTGATTCCAACATATCTTGTATTCTGTTCACAAAACGACTCAGCTTAAGAAGATAACCTTCTTCATGTATTGGAAGCGTGCTGCCACTACAATGCAGGATACAGCTGCGATCTGCATTTTTCAGCTGCTGTGATATTTTTACAAGTTCTTCATATGCCTTGTCTGCAAGTTCAGGACGAAATAATTTACGTAAAAGACCATGCTGATAATCCAGTGACATACGTTTAAATTGCTTATCTACAGTAAATTTTTCCTCTTCCTCCACTATCTTCATTTGTGAAACTGCTTTTAATACAGCTTCCTCCAGCTTGTCCTGTTCAATTGGTTTTAGCAGGTATTCCACTGCTCCTAGTATGAACATAGCCCTTACATATTGAAAATCATCGTGGCCGGAAATGACCACTGCTTTTGTATTAAGATTCTGGTCATTAATATAATTCATAATATCCATGCCAAAAACATCCTCGATCACTACATCTACAATAAGCAATTCTGGTCTTTCATCCTGTAAAATATTGATAGCATCTTCTACATTGTCCGCAGTCAATACTGTATCAAACCCATATTTTTCCCATTCCAGAAGCAGTTGTATGGCATCTCTTACATGACTTTCATCATCTACGATCAAAACTTTCATCCTTCTACCTCCTTAAATGGTCTGACCTGCGCCGGAACAACAAATTCTACGCTGGTACCATTAAGATTATTCCCATAAATCAAAAAATCGCACTCTCCAAAACTCAGTATAAGCCTTGAAAATACATTTTCAATCCCAATAAAATGGTGATGATCATTTCCTTCTTTTGCAAAATAAGATAATGCTGTCGTCTGCTGTACTTCCTTTGAAGCCACTCCCTCCTGCAGCTTGCTGCGTATCTGTCTTATGGTATCGTAAATCTGACAGACTCTGTCATCTGTCACTGCTATCCCGTTGTCTTTTATTAGTACATGAAGCATCCCATCTGTAAGTCCGATTTTTAGCTGAATGGCACCATCTGATTTCTTCAGCAGATTTCCGTGTGTGATCGCATTTTCAATCAATGGCTGAATTGTCATCTTGGGAATCCTGATATCAGCTGCTCCCGGATCCATTTCACAGTCCAAAATCAGCTGCTGCTCAAAACGCATCTGCTGAAGCGCCACATATCTTTTTACATAATCCAATTCCTTTTCAATAGGAACCATACTTGGTTCCAACACCATGGCATAATGGAGCATCTGTCCAAAAGAAGATATCATCTGGTACTGCTTTACATTTTTATCTTTTAATGCATTGGTTGCAAAACACTGGATCACATTATAAATAAAATGAGGGTTTATCTGTGCCTGCATTGTACGCAGTTCTGCTTTTGTATACGCCAGTTTCAGTTCATATTTTTGAATTGCATGTTCTTTTAAGGAATCCATCAGCTTTTCAAAAGAATCAATCAGCGAACTTATTTCATCATTTTCACCATAAATGATACATTCACTGATCTTTTTTCCTTTGTCCCAGCTTTTCATTTCCCGTTCTCGTTCCATATATGTAGTAATCTGACGTAGTGACACCGTATACTTTAATATTCTGAAAGAAGTAATACACCATAAAAGTACTACCAATATTCCAAATATTCCCAGTATGGAAAGCATCTGGGTAAGAGTTAATGCATATACACTGGCTGGATCAATGGCTGTTATGATCTTCCAGTTAAAATACTTGGAAACAATATCAACCTCTGACAGAAATTCAGCACCATACCTGGTGAAGATCCCTGCTTGCTCTAATTCAGAATAAGAAGGATAATACTCCAGGAAGCTTTTCATCTGGGCCTGCGTATCGCTGGAAGCCACAATAATATTATTTTCATTTACCACATACATAGCTTCCGATTGATTGTATACAACCCTGCAGTTATCCGTAATAAAAGAAATAGGAAGATCAATTGCAATATAAGCAATTGGTTTTGTCCTTGCCGGAAGATCTGAAATTGGGAGCCAGACTGTAAATACCTGTTCCTGAAGGGGATAACTGTCAATAGCCGATACATTATGTCCATAGCTTGTCTTTACATGAGTAGGTTCAATATAAATATCCTTGTAACTTTCCATAACAGGAAATGTCAGATCTTCTTTGGATTCCTGAGCAAAAAATTTAAGGATCCTCGGAATATATAACATGGAAAAATTCTTTTCTCCCCCTGTACCCGGTATGACCAAATATATTTGTGATGCCACCGTAGATGCATAATATACAGATTTAAAATACTCTATGATCAGCTTTTCATTTTCTTCCAGTGCTTCGTCACTATGATTATTTTTCAAAAACCGCATAAGCTGATGATTAATATAAACCGATCTTATTGCTTTAATCATACTGCTTATATAATAATCAATATTCTTTCCAGACACTTCTGCATTGGTTATTATCTGATTTTCATAACGTTTGACTGCATTTTTCTGCATGGAAGAATAAATATAAGTAGAAAATATGATTGCAACAATAACCGTTATAATCGTTATATTCCATATGATTTTTTTTCCAATACTAACAAATTTTCTGTCCTTTTTCCCTGCCATAAACCTCCTCCAAAATAAATCTCAGATACTCCCTGGATTTTCGGGCACAGAGCCTTGCTTCTGGTTTAGAAAAAATTTCCAGTGCTAAAGTCCCGTCATACTCTATGTCCTTTAATGCCTGGATGATCTCCCTGAAATTTATATGTCCATGCCCTGGATAATAGCGGTCATTATCCGCTATGTGAATATGATTTATCAGCTTTCCAGCCTTACGGATTGCTGCTCCCATATCACTTTCATCCACATTCATATGGACTGTATCAATGTGAATACCTGTTCTCTTGTAGGAATGCTCATTTAAGAAACGAATGCCATCTTCTATACGAAACAGGAAATCACTTTCATAATGATTCATCAGTTCATACCCTATATAAACTCCATATTCCTGAGCCATACGGTCTAAAATGTCCAGACTTTCTTCTACATTATTCACAAACTCTTCCGGTGAGCCTGCATCTTTAAATCTCCCCTGCATAGAACCAATGATGATCACCCCTCCATAAGGAGATGCCGTGATCATATGTTCTTTCAAACACTCTATTGCTTTTTTTCTTATATCCTTATCATGATCTGCAATATTTAAATGCCAGGTACCATATGCTCCCCCTGTACCAATAGATGTAAGCGTAAGACTGTTTTTTTTCAGTTCATTATCCAGTTTTTTTCTGTCGATCTCCCTGGAATCCCGAAGATGCAATTCCACCGCTCCAAAACCGTCTTCCCGCATCATAGGAAAAATGGTTTCAAAAGCCCCCCGGTAAATAATAGGCGCATTCTCTCCTGCTTTTAAGCTTCCAGTAACAGCAACTTTCATGTGTATAATCCCCCTTTTTATATTGTCATAGATTCTTTCTATTTTCCTATTATCGAAAATTTCTTTAGTACAGTTAACCGAAAATATCGGGAAAAAGGTGGATTTTATTGACATTTGCTGCATAGTCTCCAGTATAACGCAAAAAAATGTTCCGGAAAACACTTTTATGTCCTTCGGAACATTTTCGTTCTGTTATTCATTCAATTTTGATCTGCGTTATGATCAGTCTACATTTTCATAATCAGCTTCATAAGAGAGATCTGTCGCGCCTGCCAGGTCTTTTCCGTTTACCTGAAGAGCCAGCTTGGATAATTCAAAATTTTCTACAAAGGTATTTCCAATTTCTACCAGAAATGCATTATCAGAAACGCCTTCGTTATTTTCTGCCTGGTTCAGATTTAAGACAGCTGTCTTGTTGTCATCTTCACCGGTAATGTTGAAATCCAAAACCTCTGTTCCTTCTGTAAAGATACCGTACTCCATCATCTTATTTACCAGAGCCTGCGGATCCAGTTCATCACTGTCCAGGGAATCCATATCCTGAACAAGGCTGTCACCGTCACCCTTGTGATATATAGAAATAATAGCAACCGGAGCTACATTTGGATCCGGTACTTTATCACTGGCACCGCCAGTAGTCTGTGCTTCCATCTGTGTCTGCGCTTCTGCAGCTGATTTTGTTTCTTTCTGTTTTTCAGTGGTCGGTGTACATGCAGCCAGTGAAACTGCCAGCATAGCTGCCAGCAGACCTAATAACCATTTTTTCATTATAATGTTGCCTCCTTATTCGTCCTCGTCAAAGCTTCTGAACCAGGAATTTAACTTTGTCAGGGCTTTGATCAGCGCCTGTAATTCTTCCTCTGTCAGCACACCAACCACTCCCTGGATCATCTGTTCATGGAAATGCTTATGGTGATAATAGGCTTTGACACCTTTTTCAGAAAGAGAGATATGAACCACCCGGCGATCCTGTGTACTGCGGCACCGGATCACATAACCTTTTTTCACAAGGCTGTTCATAGAAATAGTCAGCGTACCTACGGTCACTGACAATTCCTTTGCAATGGATGACATATTTTTAGTTGTACCGATCCCGATGGCATTGATCACATGCATATCGTTATTGGTCAGATCCTGATATTCCTGACTGGTTATCGCTTTCTCTTCTATACTATTGATATCCCGAAACAGGTTCACAAGTACATCATTCAGTGTATCGTAGGTTCCCACATTCTTCCCTTTCATGCTTCTAAAAAGCTTCTTACAGATTGTATCGTATTTTATCCATGTACACAAGCCCCTAATTCCTTATAAAATTCTTAAAAACCTGTGATTTTTCTGTGTTTCCACATAGTTTTACATTAACTTGTCTAATCCGGACACCAGGCGGGCAAAAACTTCACCCCGCTCTTCAAAATTTTTAAAAATACCATAGCTGGCTGCTGCCGGTGACATAAGACAGCTGTGCCCTGGTCTGGTCAGTTCTTTTGCTTTGGCTACTGCATCCTCCAGATGATCCGTCAGCACCAGACGGTCTTTATCCTGAAAATCCGGATATCCTTTCAGGATCTCCTCTAAAATACGCTTTCCGGTAGCTTCCATCAGGATAATATGGGGAACTTTATGTCCGGAAAGGAAGTGGATCAGTTCACTGTAATCGATTCCCCGGTCCATGCCGCCTATAAGGACTGTATCCACATCTTTCAGTGTATTTAACGCCTGAATGGTAGTCTCACAGATAGTGGAAATAGAGTCGTCATAATATTTAATGCCGTCTTTTTCCCCTAATGGCTGTAAGCGGTGAGGCAGCGGCTGATAGGACTTAAGACCATTGATAAATGCTGTATCTTCTATTTTTAAAAGACTGCACACTGCATAGGCAATGCCGATATCAAAATAATTGTGCTGTCCTAAAAGCCGGATCTGGTCTGTTGGGATCTTTATAAAATGACCGTCATAACTGGCTTTTGTTACATCATTTTCTTGTATGATCTCCATTTTTTTCCAGATATCGATCTGTTCCGGCAGGACTGCTTCCTGTCCTGAAACACCCGGTATTTCAAATAATGTTTCCTCAAAAGAAGGCTTTGCTGCGATCAGCTTAGAGGCGCAGGTCCCCTTCTTCGGCAGACACTGCACATTGCATACAAGAACATCTCCCTCCTTCTGGTTTGAATAAATATGACGCTTTGCCTGCACATATTTTTCCAGAGTACCATAGTGGTCTAAATGCTCCTCATGGAGATTGGTGAGAATAGCAATATGAGGGGAAACAGTCATGTATTCCAGCTGATGACAGGAAAGTTCGCAGACGATCCTTGTATCCGGTCCCACTTCTTCCATATGGTCAAATACCGGGATACCGATATTTCCAACCAGAATAGTATCCATTCCCGCCTCTTTTAACAGATGATAGATCAGAGTGGTAATGGTGCTTTTCCCCTTAGTTCCGGTAATTCCAATGATCTGGTCCCTGAAGCACTGAAAAAACAGCTCTGTCTGGGATAATATCTGGCTGGTATACTCCTTAACCGGTTTTTCAAGGACTACGCCCGGACTTTTAAATACAACATCATAGTCGTTTAAGCATTTCTGATAGTCCTCACCTGCAGTCCATTTTCCAATACCTTCCGGCTTTTCCTTAGGATGTGCCATATCTGCCACATCTACAAGGGCACAGCAATCCAGCTTTTTTAACACATTCCAGGTAGATTTACCTTCACGTCCAAACCCCAGTATCAGTACCTTTTTTCCCTTTACCCAGGGAATTATTCTTTCGATCATCATAATTTATGCCTCTTCTTCACACTCTTGTGATTTGCAGTTCTTGCGTACTAATTCCTCCCAGACTGTTGGGACCAGGTTCTGCTCATCAAAATATCCGGAGAAATGATCTCCTTTGGCCTTGTATTCTTCATACAGACCGGTAGTCTTATAATATTTTAAAAGATAAGGCAGTTTTTCCCCATCTTTTTCCAGACGGTCAATTGTCATAACAAGAGCTGTGTTGATCTCATCCCTGCTTCCCACACACTCAAATGGCTTTTCTTCCTGAATGCCGACCAGCTGTTCCATGGTAGACTGCATGGTCTCATCTTCTAACATGTCCGTTCCAAAGATTTCTCTCACTTCTTCCCTGGAAAGGAAGGGAGAGAGTATAAAGTATACAAATAAGCACTTCGGACAATGGCCGCACCAGCTGTCTGTTTTGCTTCCCGCATTACAGCTTCTGAAGATAGCGTGGTACTGCTTCTGTTTTGCGAAATATTTTGCGATCTGGAACTCGCTTAATGGGCGCAGCATACTGAAATAGTAGGCACTTCCCGGCAGATAGTCAGTCTGATAACGGTGAAAATCCGTTTCAAATTTGAAGCTCTTGGAATACTGGTGGTTTACCGTACTTCCCTGGACTGTACTTTCATTTGCACTGGATTCATTGGACAGCGCAATATAGGAAAGACCTGCCATCCTTGCTGCAATCACAGTGGAAAATGCTACCAGCGCGGAAAATGGGGTATGTCCGTTTAAGAAACCTTCTTTATTTAACTGGAGCATGCGCTTATCCAGTGTACGATGTACACTGATCACATGGTCTGCGTCCAGATCTGCAGACTCTGTAGTATGGATAGTCGCACCTCTTGGATTAATGATATAGGCAAAAACAGGCACATCTGCACTCTTTAACAGCTCCAAAGTAACTGCAGAATCTTTTCCACCGCCTACAGGAACTAATACGCCTTTTTCAGAATCTGCTGTATCCTGTTTCTTTGCATAGTCATGGGGTTCTTTTACTTCTTCACCCAATGCACAGACCATCTCCATAAAGCCTTCCGGATCTGCTTCTGTGATCTTATTTACGTAGAAAAATTCCCCAAGACCATTAAAATACAGATCTTTCCACCAGAGGATCTGATCTTTGTTTAAAGCACCTGCTTCGATCACTACCTGTGGGGAGCAGGTGATCTTCCAGTAGCTGACCAGTTCTACCATTCCCAGGGAAAAGATCATTTTCTTCATCAATGGGTCTTCACCCCATTTCACCTGTGTATTTCCATTTTTTGGAAATGTCCAGGTGGGAGTAAATTCGGAAAGGCCTTCTATTTCAAAGGTATATGTGATCTTTAATTCGTTTAATGTTTCTTCTGTGCTGTAACCTCTGTAGAAGAAACGGGGATATTCTTTTCTGAATTTCAGGTAACGTTCCATTTTGTACCTCTTTCTCAATTTTGCCATACATATAAAAAACGGGCCTGTGACACGTTTGAAGTTCTCTCTGTACGCATTACATCGTCTTCCACTTTCCTGTGCGGTACTCTGCATAGGAGATGGCCCAGTTTGCAAACCAGCCCACAGGAACTGCGCACCAGACCATGGCAATGCCCAATCTTGGAGCACATGTAATGGCGATGGTCACACGAATCCCTAAATTTACCAGATTGGCAACGGTAAACATTTTCATATCACCGGCACCGCGCAGCAGTCCATCCACTGCCATTTTAAAACCAATAAAGCAGAAAAACCAGCCCATAAAGGTAAGATAACCGATTCCTGTGGAAAGTGCAACTGCCGTTCCTTCATTTCCAATGAACAGTCCGATCATACCCCGGTTAAATACCTCTAAAAAGAAGCAGATAACTGCTGCACAGACAATGACCATTTTGCTGGCTGCATGAAGTCCCTGAACGACACGGTCTTTTTTCTGTGCACCAATATTCTGGGCTGTATAGGAAGAAACAGCATTTCCGATGGCGGACATTGGCACAACACAGATGGACTCAATACGCATGGCTGCAGAAAAACCTGCCAGTGCCTCAGAACCAAAGCCGTTAACTACAGACTGTACCAGCATCATACCAATAGATACAGTAGACTGCTGGAGAATAGACGGAATAGCTATACGGGTCATTTCTGACAGCTCTATTGTATCAAACAGTGTTTTCTGTTTTCCTTCCAGACCGTTCAGGTTTTTAATAAGAACCACAAAGGAAAAGACAGCTGAAATTCCCTGTGCGATCAAAGTGGCCCAGGCAACACCGGCTACTCCCATATCCATTTTCGTGACCATGATAATATCAAGGACTACATTAAATACAGAAGAGAAGATCAGGAAATACAGTGGGATCCTGGACTTTCCCAGTGCGTTGAACATAGCAGAAAGCACGTTATACATAAAGAGGAATGGCAGTCCTAAAAAATAGATCCGCAGATACTGAGCCGCCATATCCAGACAGTCCTGAGGAGTATTTAACCAGATCATGATCTGTTTTCCCAGGACCAGACCTGCCACGCCAAGGACTAAGCTGATACCCAGGAAAGATAACAGAGCCGTAAATACAGCGGTCTTCATTCTCCCGTATTCTTTTGCCCCAAAATACCGGCTTACGATCACCGATGCACCGATACCGCCGCCAATGGCTACACAGATAAAGATGTTGGTCAGTGCATAAGAAGCACCTACCGCTGCCAGAGCCTGCTCACTGACATAACGGCCTACTATGGCAGAGTCTACCATGGTATAAGTCTGCTGGAACAGGTTTCCTATGATCATTGGCAGTGAAAATAAAAATAACGCCTGTAAGGGCGGTTTTTTGATCAGATAATCATTATCCATTTTTATTACAGCCTCCTGTGTGTCTAATGTTCTCCCAGAATCTTTTTATGACTCTGAAAATCCATTTCCTGTATTAGTATATCGGAGAATGAGGATTTATTCAATAGAATAAACTTGCCGTTGTTAAGTGTTGTTAAGTGCGAAAAAGCAGATACTATAAAACCACCAGCCGGTCAGCCAGAAAAACACCCATTGCCAGACTAACAAACGCAGCCAAAAGTCCCCCTGCAAGTGTGTACCGGGTACGGCTGATGCCCACAAAACCAAAATATACACTCATACAATAAAGTACAGTTTCTGTACTTCCCATAAGGATAGATGCCATAAGGCCGATCCGGGAATCCGGGCCATAATTTTTAAACAGATCCAATAACAGACCTACAGCGGCGGAGTTGGAGATCATGCGTACAAAGGCAATAGGGATAATTGGTCCCGGAAGCCCCAGGGAAGTAGCCGGAGCTTCCATGATCTGACTTAAAAATTCTAAAAATCCGGAGGCTCGAAGGACACCCACAGCGGTCATCAGCCCCACCAAAGAAGGTACTATCTGAACTACAGTGCCCATCCCCTCTTTTGCGCCCCGCAGAAAATCATCAAATACCGGACGTTTTCCAAGGATGCCGAAACCAACAATATAAAAAATAATAAGCGGGACCATAAGATCTGATAAAAACAAAAGAAAACCCATAAAAAATACCCATCCCACACGCATGCTTTGTTTTTACAGCATACGTGGGAATGGGTATTTTTATGAATATGAGGGATGAGAGTATACGATACCCGGAATTATGCCTCAGTAAATAATGGTGTGGAGTAATATCTGTCACCGCTGTCCGGAAGAAGAGCTACAATGGTCTTTCCTTCGTTTTCAGGACGTTTTGCAAGCTGGATGGCTGCATATAATGCTGCGCCAGAGGAAATACCGGTTAAGATACCTTCTGTCTTTGCAAGAAGCTTGGATGCTTCAAATGGATGTTCATTATCAATTGGCATTACTTCATCGTAAACCTTGGTGTCTAATACCTTTGGAACGAAACCAGCACCGATTCCCTGGATCTTGTGGGCACCGCCGTGTCCTTCAGACAATACCGGAGAGGTTGCCGGCTCTACTGCTACTACCTTTACATCTGGATTCTGCTCTTTTAAATATGTGCCAACACCAGTAATAGTGCCGCCGGTACCTACGCCTGCTACAAAGATATCTACCTGTCCTTCTGTATCTCTCCAGATCTCAGGACCTGTGGTCTCTTTGTGGATCTTCGGGTTTACAGGATTTACAAACTGTCCCGGGATAAAGCTGTCCGGGATCTCCTTTGCCAGCTCATCAGCCTTTGCGATAGCTCCGCTCATTCCCTTATCACCAGGTGTAAGAACGATCTCAGCGCCATATGCCTTTAAAATGTTGCGGCGCTCTACGCTCATGGTCTCCGGCATAGTTAAGATCACGCGGTATCCCTTGGATGCTGCTACAGATGCAAGTCCGATACCTGTATTTCCGGAAGTAGGTTCAATGATAACGGAACCTGGCTTTAAAACACCTCTTGCCTCTGCATCTTCGATCATTGCCTTTCCTACACGGTCCTTTACGCTTCCTGCCGGGTTAAAGTATTCCAGCTTCAGTAAAATCCTTGCCTTTAATCCTTCTTTTTTCTCCAGATTTACCGGTTCTAAAAGTGGTGTGTTTCCTACTAATCCTGCTGCTCCCTTAACAATTCCTGCCATAATAAGCTCCTTTCCATGCATAGCACATATGCCTATCTGTTCACTGGGGTTTGATTTATGGGTATTATAAAACCTATAAACCTACTTGTCAATAGGTTTATAGGTTTTTATTTCAATACACCATAGCTCCATTTTCAGCGAACCGATAAGTCCTGCCATCAATGACCATTTCCGTATTGCTGACCATGGCTCCATTTGCATCCATATAATACCAGTCATCTCCCACCTGTACCCAGCCAGTCTGCTTCACATAATCTTTCATATAATACCATCTGCCATCAATCTTCTTCCAGCTATTTGCAGGGATTTTAGAACTATAGTCTGTAAATGACAGTTCAATGGTCACATGATCATTAATCCCATCTACATTTCCTTCCTGGGTACACTGCCAGATAGTGCGGTTTGGATAACTGTTTACTGTGCCATAACGTGCATACCAGATATCATATGGGATATCTGCTGTATTTAAGTGATTGGTAAGCCAGTCATTATTTGCATACACAATAGGGCAATAACCTGCATCTGCGATCACCTTGCAGAAGGCATTTACATTTTCAGTGATCTGGGCTGCACTTAAGCCCTGTTCCAGCAGGTAATTAGACTCCACATCATAAGCTACCGGATAGGAAACCGGAAAATCCTTAATGACCTGGAGCACATACTCTGCCTCATCTGCTGCCGTCTGTGCATCCAGCGCCTGCGTATAAAAGAACACGCCTGTTTTTATGCCATGGGCTGCTGCTTCTGTTATATTCCGTTCAAAATACGGATCCCTGTCTTTATAATAGCCAATACGGATCATGGCAAAACCAACGCCATCTGCAGCCACTTTTCCCCAATCAATACCATTTTCCTTATTTGCACGGTTCTGGTATTTTGTCACGGTAATACCTTTTGCCACTGCCCCCTCAACAGGCGCACCTAAAGCATCTACATAACTGCCATTTTCAAAATCCCATGCTTTGGCCTGGGCTGCCATAGGAAAAGCCAGCGAAACTGCAAGCACTGCTGCTGCCAATTTCAGAGAACCCTTATATTTCATATACCGGATTTTATTCCCATTCTGTTTCATCTATTCCCGTCCTTTCTGTTTTTCACAAATCATTCATGAGAGTTTCCGCCTGGGATAACAGGCAGCTAAGCAGGCATGTGGAGAACCTGAATATAAGGTATTATAACTCTGTTTCAGCAAATAAGTATTAATATTTGTCGAAGAAAGTCTAAAAATTGTCCTACCATTTTTCAAAAAAATCGGATATAATAAATAATATAGTTATGCACCAGGAGCGATTTTTTATGTCTAAAGTTTGGGAATTTTTTGAAAATATGAATGAAGCTGTTTATGCTTCTGATATAGATACATATGAACTGATCTATTTAAACAAAACAGCCAGAAATCTGTTCCATTTTAAGGATAAGGCTGCTTATAAAGGTAAAAAATGCTACGAAATCCTGCAGCAATGCTCCTCTCCCTGCGCAATGTGTACCAATAAACGCTTAAAACCAGATGAATTTTACGAATGGTCCCGTTTTAATCCGATGGTGAATCGTTCTTTTCTGCTGAAAGATACTATGGTCATTGATGACGGGCGCAGGATCCGAATTGAAATAGCGATCGATCTGGATATCCAGGAAATGACAAAGAAAACTTTCTCCCAGTTTACAGACACTGAAGCTCTGATCAATGAAGGGCTTCGCTGTGCTCTGGCAGAAGAAACACCTGAACAGTCTATTAATACATTATTGCAGTATCTGGGACAGATGTTCCACAGCGACCGGGTATATATTTTCGAGAAAAATAAACATGGCAACTTTGATAATACCTTTGAATGGTGCACCTGTGGCGTTTCTCCCCAGATAAATATGCTGCACAATATCCCACCGGAAGCACTGGGAACATGGCCTTCCACTTTCCAGAAAGGAGAAAGCGTGATCATCCGGAATTTGGATGATATTATGTCTTATGATCCTGTTGTGTATGAAACACTTATGCCCCAGAATATTAAACGGCTGGTCACCAGCCCTATTTCCCGCAATCAGGATATAATCGCTTTCTATGGTATCGACAATCCACCCCTTGATCGTATGGATCATATTGCTTTTATGCTTCAGCTATTTGGACATTTTATCGATTCCATGCTGCGACGCAGAAATCTGGTTGAAAAGCTGGAAAACTTAAGCTATTATGACCAGCTGACCGGTGCGAAAAACCGCCATGCCCTGAATAAACAGCTGGCTTCCCTTACCAAGGGCCAAAGTCTGGGCATACTTTACGGTGATGTTATGGGATTAAAACAGATCAATGATACTTTGGGACATCAGGCTGGCGATAAAGCCCTTCTTTATGCCTGTGAAAAACTGAAATCCCATTTTCCGGAGGAATGTGTATACCGTATTGGTGGTGATGAGTTTATTGTGCTCATACCGGGCATTACAGAAAATCTGTTCCAGTCCATGATCCGTTCTATACTGGCAGATATGGCAGAAGGCTCCGTTCACCTGGCTCTTGGCTCTGTGTGGGTAGAAGATTGTACTGACAATGCTGAAAAGGCTCTGTCTGAAGCAGATGCCAGAATGTATGAAGATAAACGGGCCTATTATGCAAAGAACAGACAGTTAGACAGAAGGAGACGTTAAAGTACGTCTCCTTTTTTATTGGAACGATCCATGATCCTGCAAAAAAATACCGCTGCCAGAGTACTTACCATAGTTGCCACAAGGCATGGACCTGTAACAGCTGCCGCAGATACACTGTGATACTGGCTTCTGTAAGCGATGATATTCACCGGGATCAGCTGAAGGGATGATATGTTCATGACCAAAAACGTACACATTTCATTGCTGGCAGTGCCTTTGGGAACTGCCCGAACCGTGCTTTTCTCTTTTCTGCGCATCTCTTCTATTTTTTCCAGTTCTTTCATGGCCTTAAGTCCCGCAGGGGTTGCGGCCCAGCCAAGCCCTAAAATATTTGCAATGAAATTTACTGAAATCTGTCTGGCGGCTTCACAGTCCGTTGGCAGATCTGGAAACAGAAACTTTAATATGGGCCTCATTTTCCCTGAAAGCTGCTCTACCAGCCCGGCCCTGCTTCCTATCTCCAGGATCCCGTTCCAGAAAGCTACGATCCCCACCATGGTGAGGCTTAATGTTACTGCTTCCCCGGCTGCGCTTAAAGCTCCTTCTGTTACCTGAGCCAGTCTTCCATGAAATGCTCCCCATATGATCCCCAGAAAAAGCATTCCGCTCCAGATATAATTTAACATATGACTTTTTCTGCGTTCCTTACACACCCATTTATACACATTTTATGATCTGGTGCTCGGGAAAATACACCTTCCTGTAGTGCAAAAGTTATCCACAATCTAAATCTTGTATTTCCCCTTTTTTTTACCACATATCTTGTGTTTGTCGGTGGATAATGTGGATAACTTTGGGGATAACTCTGTTTATAGTGTGTGTAAACCATGGGGAAACTGTGGGGAAATATGTATTTTTATGTGGAAATAGAAAATTTTGTGGATTTTTTATCCACATTTTCATAGATTTTGGAAATCTGCTTTTGAATTTTCCCGGCTTATCCTGTTTTACTGCTCTCTTTTCACCGGCATATATAGCTCCATAAAGTGAATATTTTTTTCCTCTCCCAAAAATGTTGTCATATTATTGGCATAAAAAACTTGTTCCGGCTCTACACCCTGGGATTTTCCCCAGTTATACATTTTCCAGGCAACCTCTTCATCCAGATAAATGCTTTCTGATTTCACAATGGTATAAATACAGGGAACCGGTTCTGTCAGTTTATACTGCTCCGGCTGAAATCCTTTTCGGATCCACTGCTCTACTCCTTTATAAAGAAGCAGATTGGTTTCCCTCTCCTGCAGACCGTCTTTTTCCATTGAAAATAATGTATAAAAATATGTCATGTCCAGACCTTTTATCGTCGAAGACATGGCAAACCACTTCTTCAGACCCTCAAGAAGGCTTTCGCAAACCCCCAATTTATAAGCTGTGGGGAAATTTTTAAAAGTATATTTTCCCTCATATTTCTCGGCCTGGTCCATATCCCGTTCAGCAAGCTGCATACGTGCGATCGCCTGCTGGTGATACTGTATGCTGGCTTCCTCCTGTTTTATACGCATTGCTAAATGGTCTTTCATACATTCTAAGGAATTCTCTTCCTTTATATATCTTTCAATTTCTTCCAGACTCTGGTTCATCTTCCGTCTGTATACAATAAACATAAGCCGAAGGATATCTTCTTCCAGATAATAACGATATCCATTTTCCTTTTTTCTTGATTTTATGATCCCTTTTTTCTCATAAAAACGGAGAGTATCCCGGCTTATGCCCACGATCTCGGACATATCGCCTATAAGATACTCTCGACGTTTCATTTCTGTTCTGTTTTCCGTCATACCTTTCTTTTCTCCTGTTTTCCATTTTCCCACGATCGATATTTCTTTTGGATGTGCCCTTAAAGAATATCTTATATGGATTTTGTGATTTGGTCAATGGTGACCAGAAAAATAGAAAGGGAACCGGTACATCATTTACGAAATGATGTACCGGTTACAGTTTATCTTACACCGAACTTAGCTCCACGTTTAATGGTGCCGTTGCTGTTCCATTCATTGTAAACGTATGGACCGCCGTCTGTGGTTCCATTTTCTGTAAACTCATGGTTTCCGCCATTATAGTTATAGTTGCCAGTTACCATCTTGCAGCTGCTGGTGTCGAAATAATAAACATTTCCATTGATCTTCATAATACCGCCCTGAAGCTCGCCGGTATCAGCTGCATAGTACCAGGTGCCATCTCTCTGGATCCATCCGGTTCTCATTAACTGGTCATCACCAAAATAGAACCAGTGATTTCTGTACTGTACCCAGTTGTTGGTGCAGTAAGATCCGTCACCCCACTGATACTTTACTCCCTTTCCTGTACCTGTAAAACCTGCTGCAAAAGATGTCATCGCACTACCTGCAGTCAAAGCCAGTGCCAGCGCTGTAATAGCAAAACGTTTCTTCATACTTATCAATGCCTCCTGCATTTTTATATCTGTTTTATGCAGAAAGCATACACCTTGGAGTTGCTCCAAGGTCAAGGCATGTAAGAGTTTTGTAATGTTTTGCAGCAGTTTGTAAGATTTAATGTTCTCTGCCCGGTAGTACTTTACAGTACCATCGCCAGCTTCGTTGCCTCATATATTCCCTTTTTGGCATCTCCTGCTGTCAGACAGTCTCCTACACTGTGAATACGGTGATCACCTTCGTACTCTGTTTCCAGTGCCTTGTCTGAACGGGAACCGAAAGCAAGGACAATACTGTCAAATCCGGTCATCTCTTTTGTTTCTCCGTTCTGATCATACCTGATGCCATCCGGACGTATCTCACATACACGGCTGTTTAAACAAAATCCCACACCAGCTTTATCCAAACGGCTTAAAAGGTTCTCTCTTGGTCTGAGAGGCGCTAATGGTGCTGCTTTATCCAGCATATCTACAACAGTGACTTTATTGCCGTAGGTACTTAAGACCTCTGCTGCTTCTGCGCCTACTAATCCTGCTCCCAGTACCAGGATCTTCTGACCGCTTAAGCGCACATCAAAAGAAAGCACCTGATTTGCCAGATATACATTTTCACCGTCAATTCCCGGAATACGAGGAACTAAAGGTTGTGCACCACAGGCAAGAATGATCTCATCAAAGCCTTCCTGTTCTAACATTTCTTTTGTGGCTTTTACCCCGTAAATGACCTCTGCCCCATATTTCTTACAGAAAGTAAGGTAAGTACTGATAGTCTTGGCCAGCTCCTGTTTCATAGCCGGAACTGCTGCCAGGCGGTACTGCCCCCCTGCTGTAATTTCTTTTTCATATACCTTTACTTCATGACCCCGTTTTGCCAGGATCCATGCTGCCTGCAGCCCCACAGGACCTGCTCCTACAACAGCGATCTTCTTTTTCTTTTCTGCCGGTGTGATCTCCCATATATGCTCTTTTCCACTAAATGGATTGATCATACAGGAAATGCCAAAGCCCTCTTCAAAGGAATTCGGATACAGACATCTCTGCATACATCCGGTACAGGTAAGAATCTCATCCAGCCTTCCTTCTTTGATCTTTTCCGGTAAATGAGGATCACAGACAGATTCTCTGCCTAAAGCCACAAAATCCATTGCACCTGTCCTGAGAGCAGATAACATCAGCGCCGGATCATTCATTCTTCCTACTCCGATCACGGGAACAGAAACTACATCTTTTACTATTTTCACGTTCTGAATGTTAAATCCACTTTCTGAGTAATAAGAATGGATGGCAATCCCATGTGAAATATGAATAGCATCTGCACCGGCTGCCTCAAAAAGAATAGCCTGTGCCGCTGCATCTTCAATGCGGTTTCCACCGTCATATCCTTCATCACCGCTGGTCCTTACGCAGACCGGGAATGCCTTTCCACAGGCTTCTTTGATCCCTTCTACGATCTCACAGACGATCCTCGCCCGGTTGGAAACACTTCCGCCGTACCGGTCCACCCGTTTATTTACACCACGGGATAAAAACTGGGCCAGCAGATAGCCATGGGCACCATGGATCTCTACGCCATCAAAGCCGGCTTTCTGCGCCCTTACAGCTGCATCCACAAATTTTTTTACTACTTCCTTTACTTCTGCTTCTGTCAGCTCATGTACCGGGATCAGATTGGCTTTATCCGGGATATTGCTGGCTCCCACTGCCATTTTATCTGTACTTCCTTTTCCCTGCATTCTTCCAGAATGCTGCAGCTGGGCGAAAATACGGCCTCCATTTTCATGTACCCGTCCTGTTAATCTGGAAAATGAAGGAATAAATTCATCATCATAAATAGCTGCCTGCATGGGATAAGCCAGACCTTCTTCACTGACACATAAAAATTCTGTGATCAGCAGCCCAAATCCCCCCAGTGCCCGCTCGCCATAATAATTGCAGGCCTGTTCCGTCATATGATGCTTTGCATCTGCATAATGGCTGTTCATAGCCGGCATCACAAACCGGTTTTTTATTTCCAGTTCTCCTATTTTCATAGGCTGAAATAATGCTTCGTACATAATATCCTCCTTTATTTTACTAGGCAATAACATACGCTGTTATCTCTTACATAACAGCTTACATCCCCCTGTTCCAGCAGATATTCCAACATAGAACGGACGATCCGTTCATATAATCTGGCTTTTTCCAGACGTTTTACCGGATGTCCCATATCATTGATCACTTTTGCAGTCAGCTGTTCCAGAGTAATGTCCTCAGAGATCAGTGGCTTCATATCTCTCAGGATTTCCTTAAAACGCTGTATATTCTCCTCTGCCAGTTCCCTTACTTCATCAAAAACCCCGTAATGGGCAAGAATATATTTTTTATACCCAAGGTTTTTGATTTTTTCCAGTGTTTTCAGTGTCTGCGACCAGCAGAGCATATAAAACAGCCGTCCTTTTTTCAGGCTTTCCCGGTCAAACATGCTGTCTGCCAGATAAGCCACCCCATCCGGCGTAACAAAGCCCATATGACTGGCTGCATGCCCAGGAAGGGAAAGGATCCGGAACTGTACGCCGCAGACCTGAACCTGTTCCTGGCCTGGCAGGATCATCTGGTCTGCTTTACACAGCATATCACTACATTCTCTTTCATTATCCTGTAACGTATTCGAATAGAAAACAGTTTTTAAAGACAATGTATCCTGCAATATGCCTGCATCCAGACAGGACATGACCAGTTCTGCCCCATATTCCTCCTGAAGAAAGCGGTTATTTTCTGTATGGTCATAATGCCCGTGACTGCATAGTACCGCTCTTACACTGATCTTGTTTTTACCGAGATATTCTGCCAGTTGTGTTCTTGCCAGACGGGAACCACAATCCATTAATATCCATTCTCTTTCTCTTATCTCATAATAAGGAATACAGTTTCCCATCAAATAAAGACAACCTGTATTTCCTGCCACCTGCACTGAATGTCCCATACACTTCCGGTCTCCCTTAAACACTTTATCAGGAACACAAATATCCGCTCACCTGAAGTTGTCTTCGGCGGGCGGACATCTGCATTATGTCTTACAAATTCTTTTACTTTCTGCTTTCTTTGATCTGTTTGATCAGTTCCGGGATCACCAGTTTCAGATCGCCTACTACACCATAATCTGCCATATTAAAGATAGGTGCATCTGGATCCTTATTAATAGCTACGATCACATCAGAACCACTCATACCTGCTGCATGCTGGATTGCTCCTGAAATTCCACATGCAATGTACAGTTTTGGACCAACTGTCTTTCCGGTCTGTCCAACTTGATGAACATGTCCGATCCAGCCTGCGTCAACAGCTGCACGGGATGCACCTACAACGCCGCCTAACAAATCTGCCAGTTCCTTTAACGGTTCAAAACCTTCAGGGCCGCCAACGCCTCGTCCGCCGGACACGATCACTTCTGCACTCTCCAGATTTACATCACCGGCATCTAAGTCTTTTAATACCTCTACCAGACGGGTACGGATACGTTCTGCTGCAATGTGGATGTCTTCTGTAATGATCTCAGGCTTGTTATCCTCGTTTCTCTCACCCTTCTTAAATACGCCCGGACGTACAGTTCCGATCTGCGGACGATGATCCGGACACATGATCGTAGCCAGAAGGTTTCCACCGAAGGTAGGACGGGTCCATGCGATATTTCCTGTTTCTTCATCATAATCTACAGCTGTACAGTCAGCTGTCAGACCGGTTCTTAAACGGCAGGAAAGTCTTGGTCCCATGTCACGGCCCTCATTGGTAGCACCGATCATCATGGTGGTTGGTCCGTATTTTGTTACCAGGGCATACATAGCATCTGCATAAGCATCTGTGGTGTAATGCTGGTATTCTTCCCCGTCAACTACAATAATCTTATCTGCTCCATAAGCTGCTGCTTCTTTCACAGCTGCCTCTGTCTTATAACCGATCACAACTGCCACAAGAGCACCGCCCTGGGCATCTGCCAGTCTGCGTCCCGGATTTAACAGCTCCAGTCCTACATTTCTGGCCTTTCCTTCTTCATCGGTTTCAATAAATACCCATAAATCTTTGCTTAAAGCCTCCATGCTCTTCCTCCCTCCTTATACGATATGTGCAGAATTTAATAATTCAAACAGTTTCTGTGCAGAAGCTTCCGGACTATCTTCTTTTACAACAACGCCGCCCTGCTTCTGAGGAGGAGTAAAGCTCTTCTTAACCTTTGTAGGAGATCCCTTTAAACCAATACGCTCTGCGTCTACAGGAATATCTGCTGCAGTTAAAGTATTGATCGTCGCTCTGTTTGCTGCCATTTTTGACTTAATAGTTGGATAACGTGGGCTGAAGCTTGGCTTTGTCACTGTGATCACACAAGGCATCTTTGCTGCCAGAACCTCATATCCTTCCCCAGTCTCACGTTTTACCAGAACCTCATCATTTTCTACCTTTGCTTCAATGGCATATGTGATCTGTGGACAATCCATATGCTCTGCGATTTCTGGTCCTACCTGTGCGGTATCACCGTCAATTGCCTGCTTACCGCAGAAGATGATATCAAATTTGCCTTCCAGTGTCTCAATCTTGTCGATAGCTGTTTTTAATGTATAGCTGGTAGCCAATGTATCTGCACCGCCGAAAGCTCTGTCACTTACCAGATATGCCTTATCTCCGCCTACCGCCAGACACTCTTTTAAAGCTGCTTCTGCCTGTTTTGGACCCATGGAAAGAAGGATGATCTTCGTTTCCGGTGTTACATCTTTAATACGTGCTGCAATCTCTAATGCATATGCGTCAAAAGGATTGACAATACTTGGAACACCTGCACGGATCAGTGTATTTGTTACCGGATCGATCTTGATCTCTGTAGTATCCGGAACCTGCTTAATACAAACTAAGATGTTCATGCATTTTCCTCCTTTGGCTCTTCCCAGTATAACATGGTTGCCATGCTTCCTACCTGGCATACAGCCCCATCCTGGTTAATAATAGAATACTGGATATTTAAAATACCTCTGTCTGGTTTTGATTTAGAACGCTTAGCCTCCAGAACTTCCACCTCACAGTGAATGGTATCACCGATCTTGATGGCTCCTACGAATTTCCACTCTGTGCTTAAAGCTGCAATAGCAGAACCGTCAACCAGTCCCATACGTCCCCATAAACCGGTAGCAATGCCTGCACCTAAGAGTCCATGGGCAATACGGCTCTTAAATGGAAGGCTTTCTGCATAGATCTTATCTGTATGGATCGGGTTGTTATCGCCGGTAATACCTGCAAACAAAACTACGTCTGTTTCTGTAACAGTACGGGAAAGAGTGGTAAATTTATCTCCCACATGAAATTCACTTAAATATAAATAAGAACGCTTCATGTTCAAAACCTCCTGTTTATTAATATTCTTTTAATACAAATCTTCCAACTACCATACGGCAGATCTCAGAAGTTCCTTCACCGATGGTTAAAAGCTTTGCATCACGGTACATACGCTCTACCTGATATTCGTCACAAAGGCCATATCCGCCCATGATCTGAAGACCCATATCACATACACGTACACACATTTCAGAACAGAACATCTTTGTCATGGTTGCTTCTTTGCTGAATGGAAGTCCGTTGTCACTCATACGTGCTGTATTGTAAAGCATTGCACGGGCTACATCGATCTCTGTTGCCATTTCTGCTAATTTGAATGCGATCGCCTGGTTTTCGCAGATTGGCTTTCCAAAAGTAACTCTTTCCTTGGAGTATTTAGCTGCACGCTCTAAAACGCCCTGTGCCATACCAACTGCTACTGCGGAAATTGCTACACGGCCATCATCTACGCACTTCATAAACAGTGGGAAGCCTCTGTTTAATTCACCTAACAGATTCTCTTTTGGAATACGGACATCTGTAAAGGTCAGTGGGCATGAATAGGAGCTTCTGTTGCTCATCTTCTGCTCTGGCTTTCCAACCTCCAGACCAGGAGTTCCTGCTGGCACGATAAATACGGAAATACCTCTGCTTCCTTTTGCTTCCATATCAGTCTTTGCTGCTACTAAGAAGGTAGCTGCATATGGGCTGTTTGTGATAAAAGCCTTGCTTCCGTTGATGACCCACTCATCGCCTTCTAAAACAGCCTTGGTACGGATCTGTCCTGCATCAGAACCAGACTGAGGCTCTGTCAGTGCAAATGCACATAAGCCTTCACCCATAGCTGCAGGAGTAAGGAATTTACGTTTCTGCTCATCGGTACCTGCAATAGCAATAGGAGTGCTTCCTAAAGATGCATGAGCATCGATAATAGAAGCTAAAGATGCAGAATGTCTTGCGATCTGCTCAATAACAAGAACATTGCTTAAGTGATCCATTCCTGCACCGCCGTATTCTTCTGGTGCGCAGATTCCTAAAAATCCCATTTCCGCACACTGTTTTACCTCTTCCTCCGGAAATGCGTGACGTGCATCTAAATCTGTAACTGTTTCAGCAACTACTTCATCTGCGAATTTTTTCGCCATCTCCTGAATACTTAACTGGTCCTCTGTTAATCCATATTTGTTGCTCATAAAATAAACCTCCTCCAAAATTCTGTTATTTGATTGTTTCTGTTAATTTTCCAGCCATTTCCTTTAACCGGAATTTCTGTACTTTTCCCGTAGATGTACGGGGCCAGTCCCCATTTTTTAAATAAAAGAAATATTTAGGTACCTGGAATTTTGCCAGGTGCTCTTTGCTATAGTTTTCTACCTTTTCCCTGTTTTCCTTTGTGTCCTCATGTAACTGGATAAATGCAGCTCCCACATAACCATGTTTCTCATCTGGAACTCCCACAACAGCAGCACTGCTGATCTGGGGACAGTTTCCAAACACATCTTCCAAAAACTTAGGAGATACATTTTCCCCGTTTATCTTATACATATCGTCTACACGGCCGGCTAAAACAAGATATCCATTTTTATCAAAGTAGCCGCAGTCTCCGGTCTTGAACCAGCCATCTTCAGTAAAGACCCGCCTGTTTGCTTCCTCCCGGTTAAAGTAGCATTTCATTACTACGCTTCCCTTACACCAGAGTTCCCCAACTTCCCCTGGTCTGCAGTCTTCTCCCGTTTTCTGGTCTGCTACACGGTAAGCGATCTGATGTCCGCCATAAGCCTTTTCCCCGCTGCAGCCGCCAGGAAGCAGTTTCCCAACTCTGCTTTCAAGGATCTCATCCCCGTCATCAGGGGCAGTCTGCATGGATGCCCCGCATACTTCTGTCATCCCATATCCGGTGATCACATCCGATACACCAAGGTATTTTCTGATGGACGGCCATACCCAGGAAGGACATACAGCTGCAGAACAGTACACTGCATGAAGCTCCGGAAGCTCTACAAAATTTTCTTTCAGATAACTGATCAGTGACATCATCTGTGCCGGAACGCTTAAGATGTCATTTGCACCTTCAGCTTTCATAAACTGTAAAACAGGCTCCGCTGCAAATTTACCACGGCGGAATAACACAGCTCCTCCCACCAGTATGGCTGCCAGCATCCCTTCTACATATCCATAAACATGAAACATGGGAAGGGGGATGAAAATACGCCGCCCCTTCTCAAATCCTCTGTTTAAACAGCTGGCATAGGCACTTCTCATCAGCATATCATGGGTAAGTACCACACCTTTTGGTGCCTTCGTGCTTCCTGATGTATAAATGATATCTGACGGATCATGAGCGTATTCAGATCCCCTTCGCAGGGAAAGGATCTCTCCTTTTCCTGCTGCAAGGAAATCAGCCCATTCTTTCGTAGATACACTTATATGACAGTCTGCCTGAGGCAATGTGACAACTAATTTTAAAGCTGTCTCGTTTTTTTCAAGATCAATATGACAACCTGTGATCAGATACTGAGACTGGGACTGTTCCAGTACAAACCCCAGTTCTCTGGCAGAAAGGGAAATGTTTACAGGTACCTTTACCGCGCCTATGGCATTGACTGCCAGAGCTACAAATACCTGTTCCGGGCAGTTTTCAATCTGCATAGCCACATGTTCACCAGGCTTTACACCTATGGCTGCCAGCCCTTTTGCCACCTGAATGACTTTTTCCTTTGTTTCTTTATAGGTGAACCGCTCTCCGGGACTTACAATAAAGTCCTGATCCGGGAAACGCTCTGCTGTCTCCTCAAAAAAGCCCCATATGGTTTTTTCCTGCCAGAAAGGATATAGCGCTTCAAGCTCTCTGATCCGGTCATCCCTGTATCCTTTCATATCTATCTCCTGTCTGTTTTCTATCACCCAATAGGATACATGATACTTGCCAGAACAATTGCCTCTATCAGGATGATAATAGAACCTACTACTGTAATAGCAAACAGATGCTTATAGCCTTCCTTATGGGTCAGACCGCAGCATGCAAGTACAGTAACCATAACGCCGTTGTGTGGCAGGGAATCCAGTGTGATGCAGGCTGCTGATGCGATCTTGTGAAGGACACCAGGATTTATACCCATTTCCAGGTATCTTGGAGCCAGTGTTTCCAGAGCCAGTGTCAGACCGCCGGAACCGGAACCGCATGCGCCGGACAGCAGTGCAGTACCAAGTGAGAAGGAGATCAGTGGAGAACCTCCCATGCTGGTTGCTACGTTTACAAGAGTGGTATAACCTGCTGTCAGTTTTGCAACACCGCCGAAACCAACAACTGCAGAAGTTGCTACAATAGCACCCATAGCGTCACTGACGCCACAGTTAAGGATCTCGATCTTATTATCGATCTTATTCCAGTAAAGGATAGCGATGGAGATCCATCCCATTAACAGAGTGTACAGTACGTTTACGCCAAAGAATAACGGAATAACTACCAGTGCCAGCGGGATAAATGCGATGGCGCCGTTTCCATGCTCTTTCTGCTCATATTCTGCCATCATTTTAAGGGTTGCTGCGTCTGCGCTGAAGTGCTCGCCTTTTTTACGTGCAACTTTTTCCTGCCATAAGCAGTAGAACAGTGCCAGCAGGAAGAAGGAACCTGCGATGATCGCGGAATATACAGGAAGGACTGTTGCAGATGTTCCCAGATATTTTACAGGGATATTGTTTACAACAGATGGAGAACCAGGTCCTAAGTTTACAGCTGTAAAGGAACCTGCTGCTACGATCGCCGGGATCAGATGTCTTGGAAGGTCAGCCTTCTTAAACATATTTAATGCAATCGGATACATAACGAATACGATAACGTAGCAGGATACACCGCCGTAGCTTAAGATCAGTGTGGTAACACATAAAACTGCAATGGTGAATTTTGTACCCAGCTTGGAAGTTAAAAGATTTGCCAGGTCTTCTGCACCGCCGCCTAACTGCATAGCCTTACCAAAGCTTGCACCTAAGAAGATCAGTGGCCAGTAATTCTTGATATAGCCCACAAATGCTTCCATGTAATCATTTGTAAGACAGTCATAAATATTTAAGCCTGACATCAGTGCCATTAAACCGGTACAAACGATCGCTGAAACTGCGATATTAACCTTTTTCCAGATCATGATAACCAGCACGATCAATGGAACGATAATTGCCAATACACTTAACATACGTATTTCCTCCTATAAGAGAAATATTTACCCCATTTTTTTGTTTAACTGTTTTGCTCCAAAACATAATGCCGCTGCCAGAATACTGCATACTGCAGCAAAAATAAACGCACCGGAATAATTTCCTGTAGATGACTTGATGGCTGTTGCCACATTTGGTCCTACAATAGAAGCAATGCCGTATCCGGTAAAAATAATGCTGTAATTGATACCATTGTATTTTGCCCCAAATGTATCAGAGCTTAAGGCTGAGAATGTAGCTAATGTTCCGCCAAAGCATACGCCTGTGATAACGATCGCTGCCACAAAAGCCGGGAATGTAGATACACTGGATAAAAATACCATGTCCAGAGCACATAAAAGCATAACCCCTATTACTACTTTATGGCGCCCAAGAACATCGGAAAGGGAACCAAGAGCCAGTCTGCCCACAAAGTTGGCAACTGCCATGATACCCACTAAAAGTGCTGCCTGCGCCGCTGTGATGCCTGCCACTTCCTGGCCAATCCTGGAGGCATGTCCGATGAGCATCAGACCTGCTACAGAAGCACATAAAAGTGTTGCCCATAAAAGATAACATCTTGGATCCTTTAACATTTCCCGCCATGTTTTTCCTTCGCTTGCAGCCTGGGCTGCTGCCGGTGTATATCCTTCCGGTTTCCAGCCGGCCGGTGGACCGTCTATGTACCAGGATGTTGCCAATGAAACAACTAAGAACATTCCGCCTACCAGGCGAAACGCTGTCATTACATTAAACCGGGTCAGTAAGAAATTAGCTAACGGCGCAACGATCAGGGATGCCATTCCGCAGGTTCCCACTGCCATTCCGGAAGCAAATCCCTTTTTGTCCGGAAACCAGCTGACAGCTGTCACGACACCTGGATTATAGCCAAATCCGGAGGCACAGCCTGCAAGGATACCGAAGCTTGCATACAGCATAATGATACTTCCTGCCATTCCTGTTGCAAACCAGCCAAGTCCCCACATAATACCGGCTGCGATCATCAGCTTTCTGGCTCCGAAACGCTGCAGCAACATTCCCCCTACCAGTCCCATTAAAGCCACACACATAAGCATAATGGAATAAGCTACTGTTACCTTGCTGTAATCCCAGCCCATGTAATTTGCCAGTTCACCGGAAAATGCACTCCATGCATATACGCCTCCGAAACAAAAGGTGTTGCAGCAAATGCAAAAAAGCATGATCCAGCGATTTTTTTGCTTTTTCATTTCCATAAACCTTTAACCTTTCAGAGGGATCAGACCCATTTCTTTTGCTTTTGCAAGAAGTTCATCCCTGAATTTCGGATGAGCAATAGCAATCAGATTTTCTGCCCTCTGTCTTACGGTCTTATAACGCAGGGGAGCAATACCATATTCTGTTACAATATAGTCTACATCATATCTTGGAACCGTTGTAATATTTCCAGGCTGGAAATATGGCACGATCTTGGAAATGGTGTCATTCTTTGCTGTAGAATTCAGTGCGATAATGGATTTTCCGCCTTCGCTGATCTGTGCACCACGCACATGGTCTAACTGGCCGCCGATGCCGCTGTACTGTCTTCCATTTACTGTTTCAGAATTGACCTGTCCCTGAAGATCTACTTCCAGACAGCCGTTAATAGATGTCTGCTTGTAGTTCTGGCCGATGACATATGGATCATTTACATAATCAACTGGCTGCATCTGGAACATTGGGTTATGATCAATGAATTTATAGAATTCTTCGCTTCCTGCTGCCTGTGCTCCAATACAGATACCAGGATTTAAGGTCTTTCTCTTGTTGGTGATGACTCCTGCTTTTACCAGCTCCATCATGGCTTCTGTCAATGTCTCAGAATGGACACCCAAATCCTTTTTGTCCATCAGGTTACGGGCAATAGCATCTGGAAGCATTCCGATACCTAACTGGATGGTTGCGCCGTCTTCAACCAGACTTGCGCAGTAATCTGCGATCTTCTGGATCTTTTCATTTGGCTCTGCCCTGCCAATGATGTATAAAGGCGCTGTCTGCTCTACAATGTAATCTGCCTTTGCCAGTTCAAACATTCTTCCTTCTACGAAAGGCAGATCCGGATTGACCTGGGCAATGATGCGGTCTGCGGTTCTTGCTGCCGGTTCTGTAAAGCAGCAGGTATTTCCAAAGCTGCACATACCATCTTCATTTGGAGGTGTTACCTGGATAAATGCCCAGTGTGGATTTAAATCAGGATTTTTTGCAAACATATCTGGCCAGTTGTGGAAATTGGTTCCTCCCAGATAATCTACTCTTCCTGCATGATAAGCCGGTCTTGATTTTGGTCCGATGAAAAGGGAAATATGGTGGAAATGTCCTTCGTATTTCTCTTCCAGATATTCATTTGGTCCCGGGCTCATACCGTGGATAATGATCACATTTTCCAGTTCTTTATAACGTGCAACCAGTGCATCTACCAATGCAGGCGGTTCTCCGATCCAGTCAGCAAATATGATTTTTTCTCCAGATTTAACATGGCTGACTGCTTCTGCTGCAGTGGTCATTTTATCTTTATATTTTTCGCGCCAATCCATTATTTCAACTCCTGTTTTTCTATTTTTGATCTCAAATTAGAATAAGCTGTTTCCACCGTCTTCGATCCAGGTCTGACCTGTACAGTAGGAAGCTTCATCAGAACCTAAGAATAATGCTACGGAAGTTGCCTCATCCGGCTCACCAAAACGTCCCATAGGAATGTTTCTTAAGAACATTTCACATCTTTCAGGATTTAATCTGGTTCCCTCTGTCAGTCTGGTTGCATGGGTTCCAGGTCCGAATGCACAAACGCGGATTCCATATTTTGCCATTTCCAAAGCTGCAAATTTAGTGAACATGGTAACGCCGCCTTTACTTGCGGAGTAAGCACCTGTATTTGGAGAAACGATCAGGGATGCTACAGAACTGGTATTTACTACAACTCCCTTAATTCCCTTATCTACCATATGTCTTAATACTGCCTGAGATACAAAAAATGTACCATTTAAGTTGATATCAATGACTTTGCGCCACTGCTCTTCGGTGCTGTCTAACAGAGACTGGCGTCCGATCACACCTGCAATATTAAACAGAGCGTCAATGTGTCCAAAATGCTCGATCACAGCTGCAATGGCTGCGTCAACATTTGCCTTGGATGATACATCACATGGAACTGCAAACACTTTGTCTTTCTTATCCCCAAATTCCTTCTCCAGTGTATCCTGCTCCAGATCCAGAGCACCTACTAAAGCACCTTCTTCTACTAATCTGTTTACCAGATTTAACCCCAGTCCGTTGGCAGCCCCTGTTACCACACAAACTTTACCTACGTAGCGATGATGTTCATAATGCATAAGATAACCCCTCCTATAAATTTTGTTGTACGAAAGAGCACATACTCTAAAACATTTCGTCATTTTTTTGTCAATCAAATGTTCCAGATGCCTGGTCTTTCTGTAACCGTCAACTACATTATCATTAAATATTAAGAGCAATTATCGTGCCATCTTTTGTATTTTCTGACCTTTATGTATTATTCGCTTTTGATCTTTGTTCTTAGAAACCTTTGGTTTATCTACGTTTTTGTTATTTTTTTATCGTTTTTATATAAATTTTATTTTTTATTTTTTTAACCATTTTGCATATTTTTTATACTCATTTATAACTTCTTTTATTGACTTTTTTCAATAACTATACTAGATTTAAGATATAAATTGAAAAAATTCAATTATCATCTTAAGAAAAATGATGTTTGGAACATGCAAACCATACAATAACAAACCGAAAGGACATTTATATGGCTGCCAGATCACCTCACATACGGATGCGGGATGTTTCCCGTGTCTATGATGCTTTGGAACTTGGGATCATTATCGCTGACGGAAACGGGACGATCATCTGGGGAAACCGGTATTACAGCAGTCTCGCCCAATTTGATATCAGGGAATATTTCGGTCAGAATGTGCGAAAGATCTCCCAGCGTGAAGATGTTATACTGCCTACAGAGCGGTACATGATCGATACCGTACTGGAAACCAAGCAGCAGCAGACCCAGATCGTACGCTATCCCACCCAGGATTATGTACTTACTACTGCCACTCCTATTTTAAATAAAGCCGGTGAGATCGATTACATCATCTATTCAGTAAGCAATTACAGCGATCTGATGCGCCTTCAGGAAAAAGCATCCCAATCCACCATGCGCGCCATGGCCCTGGAATCTCATCTGCGCAATATACAGGTAGACTCCAGCATTGGAAAAGACATTATCATTGCTAATAAAGCCATGTATAACATTTACGGAAAAGCGCTCCGGTTAGCTCCCACCTCTGCTTCTGTGATGCTTACAGGTGAATCCGGAACCGGTAAAGATGTGCTTGCCCGTTTTATCCACCAAAGCAGTCTTCGCAAGCATGAAAACTTTATCCATGTAAATATGGCAACTATCCCAAAACCATTATTTGAATCTGAGCTATTTGGATACACTCCCGGTTCTTTTACAGGTGCCGCCCGTCAGGGAAAAGAAGGCCTGATCCAGTTGGCTGATAAAGGTACCATTTTTTTAGATGAGATCGGAGAACTTCCTTTAGATATCCAGGCAAAACTTCTCCAGGTGATCCAAAATAAGGAAGTACGGGCCATTGGCGCTGTCGAACCGGTTCCTGTGGATTTTCGCATCATATGTGCTACCAACCGTAATTTAAAGCAAATGGTGGATGACCACGAATTCCGTCTGGATCTCTATTACCGTTTAAATGCAGTAGAACTGACGCTTCCGCCTCTGCGGGAACGCCCTGAGGACATTCCTCTGCTGTCTACCTTCTTTTTAAACCGGTATAACGAACAGAACCATACTAATAAAATATTATCTGCTGATGCGGTACGTCTGATGCAGAAATATTCCTGGCCCGGAAATGTCCGGGAGCTGCAGCACCTGATAGAAAGTATGGTAGTTCTCTGCCAGAGTGATACCATTACTGCAGACCAGCTTCCAGATGAACTGAAGGATACCACAGAGCTTTCTTCCGGAGATGCTCTGGACGGAAAAGAAATGACATTAAAGGAATGTGTAGAACAATTTGAGATCCAGTTGATCCAAAAAGCATTAAATAACACTGCCTCTGCTGCAAAGGCAGCAAAAACACTGGGGATCGATGCTTCTACCCTTTGTAAGAAGAGGAAACGATATGGCATATAATACTTCGGGTACTGAAAAAAAGATCATCCTTCATTCCCCGTCTATGATGCAGATCTTCCAAAAGGCAAATCTTCTTGCCTACAATCAGGCTTCTGTGCTTATTTACGGGGAAAGCGGCGTTGGAAAAAGCTTTCTGGCAGAATATATCCAGAAAAGTGGTGCTTTATCTGGTAAACCCTTTGTAAAGATCAGCTGCAGTGCTATTTCAGAGGAGCTTTTTGCCTCTGAGCTTTTCGGCTATTCTCCCAATGCCTTTACCGGTGCTTCTGCCAGCGGAAAAACCGGACTTTTAGAAGCAGCAGACCATGGGACAGTCCTTTTTGATGAGATCAATGAGCTTTCTCCCCATTGCCAGACTCTGCTTTTACATTTTTTACAGAACAAAAATATAACTCCTATCGGTTCCCTTATTGCTAAAGAGATCCACACCCGCATTATCTGTACTTCCGGACAGGACCTGCGTGAAATGATCAAAGCCGGAACCTTCCGTTCAGATCTCTACTACAGGATCCGGGTAGCCAATATCCATATACCTCCTTTAAGAAAGCGAAGAGATGAAATTCCTTTATTTCTACGCTTTTTTATAGAACACTATTCGAAAGAATATGATTGCCCTTTGGAAAACCAGCCAATTTCTGAAAACCAGCTGACTGCATTAAGCGGGCTTGAGTGGAAGGGAAATATAAGAGAGATTTCCAATCTGGCACAGCAGATCTGTCTGTCAGAAAACCGGAAAGAACTGATCGACTCATTTATCCATGCCCACTGCACACCACTGCATACACCAAAATCCTCATCCGTTTTTCGCCCTATAAGTAATGCTGCCGCTTCCGGGACACAGCCGGCTGATCCCAAAGATCCGGTACTTTTGCTGCATGGGGATTTGATGCCGCTAAAAGAAGCTCTTCGCCAATTTGAGACTGCTTATATACAACGGGCTTTGGACCAGACCGGAACGCTTAAGGAAGCAGCAGACGTCCTTGGTATCAGTTTCAGTTCTCTTTGCAGGAAAAAGGCAGAGCTTGGCATATCCAAAGCTGCAGGTTCCGGCAAAAAAAATACCGGCAATACCCTTTAAAAAATTTAAAAGGTATGACCGGTTTTTTTGATGATCGCACTGCTTATTATTCCCCTACCAGTTCTTTCATCACATCATCTACTTTTTCGATTTTTTCTGCCCTGTAAGCATTGCTGCCACAGAAAAGAAGGGCATTATTTTCATCCCCTTCCGCTGCATTTACCAATGCCTGTGTAATGCAGTAAGGAATAGTCCTGATATCGCAGTGTTCCAGACACTGGAAGCAGCTTTTGATAGCCGGGCGGACTCCCTCTTTGATCTGCTGCAAAAATGGATTTAAAATAGCCCGTCCCGGCATTCCTACCGGGCTCTGGGTAATGATGATATCTTCTTTTTTTGCGTTTATATAGGCCTGCTTGTAAGCATCTGGAGCATCACATTCTTCAGTAGTAACGAAACGGGTGCCTACCTGCACTCCTTCTGCCCCCAGTTCAAACTGATGCATTACATCTTCATGGGTATAAATGCCCCCGGCAGTTACTACCGGGATACGCTTCTGGTACTTTTCTTCGTAAGTCTTTATTACTTCCATAATGGAGCGGACTTCTTTATCATAAGCTTTCTGGTTGTAGGTATTTGGCACATCTTTTGTATCTGCACCGTACTCTGTCAGCTCTTCCCTGGAAAATCCCAGATGACCACCAGCTAACGGTCCTTCCACTACCACAAAGTCCGGAACCTGCTTATACTTTCTGTCCCAAAGTCTGCATATGACCTGTGCAGATTTGGCAGAAGACACAATAGGAGCCAGCTTTACTTTCTTTACTGCCTGTTTGCAGATTTCTCCGCAGGTTTCCTTTGCATCTGCAATCCCTGCTTTCATTTCCTCATATGCAGCCTGTGCATACTCTGGAAGACGGACTGGAAGACCTGCGCCGGATACAATGGCATCAGCGCCGCATTTAATGGCTTCTTTGACCCACAGGTCATAATGTTTGGTAGCTACCATGATATTAAAGCCAATAGCACCATTTGGTGCGATCTCTCTGGCTTTTTGCATTTCCCGTCTGATAGCACGCAGATTAGCTTCTACAAAATTGGTCTTAAAATCAGGTTCCCTGAATCCGATCTGTGCTGTGGAGATCAGTCCCATTCCGCCACAGGCCGCTACAGCTCCTGCCAGCTTATGAAGGCTGATGCCTACGCCCATACCGCCCTGGATCACCGGTCTTTTAAGGACCAGATCTCCTATTGTTAATGCTTTGATCCCACTCATTTCTCACATTCTCCTAAATCTTTCGTATCGGTGTTCTGCCAGCTCTTCTCCGGACAGTTTCAAATACTTTTCAAAAAATCCGATCATAGACCGGTCCATATAGCCTGCAATGCGGTACAAAGTATCTGTATTTGCCGGTTCTTCCTCTGGAATGATCCCCTCGATCAGCCCCAGTTCCTTTAAGTCAGCTGCTGTTACCTTCATCACTCTGGCTGCTTCCGGAGCTTTCTTGCTGTCTTTATAAAGGATAGAAGCAAAGCCTTCCGGTGATAAAATGGAATAAATGGCATTTTCCATCATCCATACTTCATTTGCTACTGCCATAGCTAAAGCACCGCCGCTTCCTCCTTCTCCGATGACAATGGAAAGCACCGGAACCTTTAAGGAAGACATTTCAAACAGGTTCTTTGCAATGGCTTCTCCCTGACCTCTTTCCTCTGCCTCCAGTCCGCAGAAGGCTCCTGGTGTGTCTACAAAACAGATAATGGGGCGTCCAAAGGTTTCCGCCTGCTTCATTAAACGCAGTGCCTTGCGATAACCATCAGGGGATGGCATACCAAAATTACGGCGGATATTATCCTTGGTGTTTTTTCCCTTCTGCTGTCCGATAACTGTAACCGGCATGCCATGGAACATGGCAATACCGCCTACAATAGCACCATCGTCTTTAAAGCAGCGGTCGCCATGAAATTCTATAAATTCATCAAAAACAGCGTTGATATAATCTAAAGCCGTTGGTCTGTCTGCTTTTCTGGAAAGGAGAACTGTATCCCAGGCACTCTTTTCTGTGTTTTCCTTTTTCTGACGGGCTTCTGATACATTAACAGCAGTATCTGCTTTTACAGCATCTTTTTCCACAGCCATATCATGTTTTCTGTGCATGTAAAGGATCTGTCCGATCACATGCTTTTGATCCTTTCTTGGAAGGATCATGTCTACAAAACCATGCTCTAACAGGAATTCAGCTCTCTGGAAACCTTCCGGCAGCTTCTGCCCAATGGTCTGCTCAATAACTCTTGGACCGGCAAAACCGATCAGTGCACCTGGTTCTGCAATGATGATATCGCCTAACATTGCAAAGCTTGCGGTCACGCCTCCGGTAGTCGGATCAGTAAGGACGCTGATAAACAGCTGTCCTGCTTCATGGTGGCGTTTTAAGGCTGCGGAAGTTTTTGCCATCTGCATCAGGGAAACAATTCCTTCCTGCATTCTGGCACCGCCGGAGCAGGCAAACAGGATCACCGGAAGCTTTTCCTTTGTAGCACGTTCTACTGCCTCTGTGATCTTCTCTCCCACTACATGCCCCATACTGCTCATAATAAAGCGGGCATCGCACACACCTACAACAGCAGGATTTCCATCGATCTTTGCCTTTCCAATGACAATAGCTTCATTCAGGCCGGATTTTTCTCTGGCTGCTTCTACCTTCTTCTCATAGTTAGGAAAGTCTAAAGGATTGGAAAATGGCATTTCTTTATTCCATTCCTCAAAGGTTCCCACATCCGTAAGCATTTCGATCCTGCGGTAAGCATGAACACGGAAGTAGCCGCCGCATTTGGGGCATACATAATAATTGTTCTTTACGTCTTCCACATAGATCGGCTGTCCGCATTTATTGCATTTGCGCCATAAACCTTCCGGGATAGATGGTTCTTCCCCTTCCTGGCTTACCGGTCTGTATTTGGTATCTATTTTTGTATACGTTTTTCTGAACATGTTGCGCAGCATACGACAACTTCCTTTCTGCATTATCCCTATTCAGGATCATAAATATCGGTCCACGGCCTGGTACATCGTTTTGTAAATAACTGTACTAGTCACGGAGGAAATTCCAGATTAAATTTCTAAAATTTATTTTACGTAGTCCGGAAAATACTTTTCAATAAATCCTGTGTCTGTATCACCCTTCTGAAAAGCTTCATTTTCCAGGATCTCATACTGAAAATCAATATTTGTTTCAATGCCTTCTATGATAACTTCGCCTAACGCACTGCGCATTTTCGCAATAGCAGATGCACGGTCTTTATCATAAACGATCAGCTTCATGAGCATGGAATCATAGTTAGCCGGTACTTTATAACCATTGTAAATATGTGTATCCACACGGACGCCATTTCCACCTGGGATATGCACGTTGGTAATACAGCCCGGACATGGCATAAAGCGCTTCTTCGGGTTTTCCGCATTAATACGGCATTCAATGGCATGACCCTTGATCCGGATATCTTCCTGTGACACACTTAACGGCTCTCCTGCAGCCACACGGATCTGCTCTTTGATCAGGTCAATGCCGGAAACCATTTCTGTTACCGGATGCTCTACCTGGATACGGGTGTTCATTTCCATAAAATAAAAGTTTTTATCTTTATCTAATAAAAACTCGATGGTTCCTGCGTTCTCGTAATTAACGGCTTTCGCTGCCTTTACTGCAACTTCACCCATTTTTTTACGAAGCTTTGGGGAAATGACCTCACATGGAGACTCTTCCATTACCTTCTGATGACGGCGCTGGATGGAGCAGTCACGTTCTCCCAGATGAACAACATTGCCAAACTTGTCACCCATGATCTGAAATTCCACATGGCGGGGTTTTTCAATATATTTTTCAATATACATAGTATCATCGGAAAAACCCTTTACAGACTCTAACTGGGCTGCATTAAAATGCTCTGTAAAATCCTCTTCGCTTCTGGAAATACGCATTCCCTTTCCACCGCCACCGGAGGAAGCCTTTATCATAACCGGAAAACCGATCTCCTTTGCCATGGCAAGACCGGCCTCTGCTGTGTATACAGGCTCTTTGCTTCCCGGAACAACAGGAACTCCAGCCTGTATCATGGTATTTCTTGCTTCTGACTTATTTCCCATGCGGTTGATGATCTCAGCAGATGGTCCGATAAAGGTAATGTTACACTGCTGGCAAAGCTTTGCAAAACGGGCATTTTCTGATAAAAAGCCAAAGCCCGGATGAATGGCATCTGCCTTCATTGCAACAGTTGCAGAGAGAATACGCTCCATATTCAGATAGCTCTGACTGGAAGGAGCCGGGCCGATACAAATAGCTTCATCTGCCAGAAGCGTGTGAAGACTATCCTTATCTGCCTCTGAGTAAACTGCAACTGTGCGGATACCCATTTCACGGCAGGCTCTGATAATACGGACTGCGATCTCACCTCTGTTTGCGATCAATATCTTGTTAAACATACTTAATCTCCTATAGACCAGTCTTATCCGATCATAAAGGTCAGTTCGCCAACAACTGCAATCTTGCCATCTACAGTAGCAGTTGCTTTTCCTACGCCAACCGGTCCCTTCTGTTTAATGATCTCACATTCCAGTCTTAAACGGTCACCTGGAACTACTTTGTGTTTGAATTTTACGTTGTTTAATCCGCCAAAATAAGCGGTCTTTCCCTTGAAATTTTCCTGGGAAAGAATAGCTACTGCGCCGGTCTGGGCCAGTGCTTCCACGATCAGGACACCTGGCATAACCGGTTCCTGTGGAAAATGGCCTCTGAAATATGGCTCATCATAAGTTACAGATTTATATCCAACAGCCTTTACGCCCGGCTCTAATTCTTCAATACAATCTACCAGGAGAAATGGATGTCTGTGCGGAATGATCTCCTGGATTTCTTTAATACCCATTAACATGATTTTTGTCCTCCTGTGATACAATGTTCTCCCGGAACCTTTTATGTACTCTCGGAATCTTTTTGTACTTGATTTTGCGAGAAGATTTTTTGTCAGTTGTGCCCAAATTTTTGAGGCGTTGGCGTTGCGTCCGCCTCTAAAATTCGGGTGCGACTGGCGGAAAATCGGCCGCAAAAGCAAGTGCAGGAAAGACTCCGAGAGTACATTTTTTTATTTGGAAAGATTCCAGGAGGACATCTATCATTTAATACGAAATAATGGCTGTCCGTACTCTACTACTTCCTCATTATTTACAAGGATTGCTTCAATAACGCCGTCATATTCGCTTTCGATCTCGTTCATCAGCTTCATTGCTTCGATAATGCCAAGTACCTGGCCTTTTTTCACAGTATCTCCTTCTTTTACAAAGCTTTCTGCATCTGGTGAGGAAGAGCTGTAGAAGGTTCCTACCAATGGAGATGTGATGACTTTATCAGAAGCAATATCATGGTGTTCTGCTGCTTCTGGTGCTGCAGCAGGTATTTCTGTGCTTACACTTGTGGAAGCTGCAGTCAGTACAGGTGCAGCGGTTGAAGCCGGAACAGCTGCGACAGCGCCAGGTGCACTAACTGTGATGATCTTTGCTTCTTCTTTCTCTTTCTTCAGGGAAATGTGCATATCGCCCTGATCCAGTTTAAAGCTGGTCAGCTTTGAATCAGATACAGCCTGAACCAGTGTCAGGATTTCATCTATATTCATTGTCCACGTTCTCCTTCCTTATGCTGTGAATTTTTTCACGATCAGGCTGGCATTATGTCCACCAAAGCCTAACGAGTTGCTGATGGCATAATTTACATCCATGGATACGCCTTCATGCATGGTGTAATCTAAGTCACAGCCTTCACCTGGTGTTTCCAGACCTACTGTTGGATGTACATAACCATCTTCAATGCTCTTTACACAGGTAATGAACTCTACGCCGCCTGCTGCGCCTAATAAGTGGCCGATCATGGACTTGGTAGAGTTGATCTTTACTTTATCTGCATGATCACCTAAAGCCAGTTTGATCGCCTTTGTCTCGAATAAGTCATTGTGATGGGTGCTGGTTCCATGGGCATTCACATAATCAAGCTGTTCCGGGGTGATGCCTGCATCCTTCATGGCAAATTCCATTGCCTTTGCAGCACCGCTTCCGTCTTCAGCAGGAGAAGTGATGTGGTATGCATCACAGGTTGCGCCGTATCCAACTACTTCTGCCAGGATCTTAGCTCCTCTTGCCTGGGCATGCTCTAAGGACTCTAATACTACGATTCCTGCGCCTTCGCCCATAACGAAACCATTTCTGTCCTGGTCAAATGGGATGGATGCTTTCTTTACATCATCGGTGGTGTTTAATGCTGTTAAGGAGGTGAAGCCTGCTACACCAATTGGTGTAATACTTGCTTCTGTACCGCCTGCTACCATTACATCTGCCTCACCGTGCTGGATAGAACGGAATGCTTCACCAATGGAATGTGTACCGGTTGCACATGCAGTTACTACGTTAATGCATTTTCCCTTAAGACCAAACTGGATGGAAACATTTCCTGCTGCCATGTTGCTGATCATTAATGGTACTAATAATGGCTCTACTCTTCCCGGTCCTTTTTCTAACAGTCTTTTTTCGTTGCGCTCTAAAGCCTGTAAGGAACCAATACCGGAGCCTACGCTTACGCCAACACGGAAAGGATCTTCTTTTTCCATGTCAATGCCTGATGTTTCCAGAGCTTCCTTTGCTGCTGCTACTGCAAACTGGCAGAATGTTTCCATACGGCGTGCAGTTTTCGGATCCATATACTGTTTTGGATCAAAATCTTTTACTTCCGCTGCCAGCTTGCACTTAAAATCAGCTGTATCAAAATGAGTGATTGGTGCAATGCCTACTGTGTTTGACTTAACCGCAGTCCAAAAAGCCTCTACACTATTTCCAATTGGGGTAATAGCGCCCATACCTGTTACTACTACTCTTGTATTCATATTTTTAACTCCTGTTCTATTCTTGCCTTGCCAGTGTAAGACGGGCGTTATCTTATATAACGCAGCCGTTCGGGCGTTATCTTCTTGACGAACTGACGTCCGTCAAGAAGCATCGGATTGGCATCCGATGGGCATCTCAATCTAAAAACGGTCTTATGAGCAAGCTCAACACCCGTTTTTACCTTGACCTGCCCGCCCTATACCTGTTTCGTTACATCGCCATGCCGCCGTCTACTGAAATAACCTGACCGGTAATATAACGTGCTTCCTCAGATGCTAAAAATGCAACTGCATTTGCAATATCCTCTGTCTCGCCAAATGCTTTCATGGGGATATGCTCTAAAATGGAATTTTTGATCTCATCCTTTAACACTTCTGTCATCTCTGTTTTAATAAAGCCAGGTGCAACTGCATTTACAGTAATTCCACGGCTTGCCAGCTCTTTTGCCGCACTCTTGGTCAGACCGATGACACCAGCTTTTGCTGCACAATAATTTGCCTGTCCGGCATTTCCTAAAACACCGGATACAGAGGAGATATTGATGATACGTCCGCTCTTCTGTTTTAACATCTGTCTTGCAATGTGGCGGGTACAGTTGAATACGCCCTTTAAGTTGGTCTGGATTACTGCATCAAAGTCTTCCTCAGACATCTTCATTAACAGGTTGTCTCTTGTGATACCTGCGTTGTTTACCAGGATGTCCAGATGTCCATGCTCTTTTACCACTGCATCTAACATTTCCTTGCAGCTTTCAAAATCGGAAACATTGCACTGAACTGCCTGTCCGTTTCCTCCGGCTGCCTGGATTTCTTTTACTACCTCTTCTGCCTTTGCAGCAGAACCATTATAATTCACGATCACAAATGCGCCTTTTGCCGCTAATGTTTTAGCGATCTGACGTCCAATTCCGCGGCTTGCGCCAGTAACCAGTGCAATCTTTCCTTCCAGCATGTTTATTCTCCTTTATGCCTCTTTTAAAGCTTCTACTACCTTTTCTATATCTTCTAACTTCTCAACATTTAATGTTTTTACGCTTCTGTCGATCTTTTTCATAAAGCCAGCCAGTGTCTTTCCCGGGCCGATCTCAATGAAAGTATCTACGCCGTCTGCCAGCATAGTTTCCACACACTGCTGCCATTTTACGGAAGAAGAAACCTGTTTTACTAAAAGGTCTTTTACAGGCTGTGCTTCTGTTACATACTGGGCAGTCACATTAGCTGCATATGGGATGACCGGCTTGTGGATCTCTACATTTTCAAGAACCTTTCCCAGCTTCTCCCCAGCACCAACTAACATTCCGGAGTGGAACGGGCCGCTTACATTTAACATAATGGCACGTTTTGCGCCTGCTGCTTTTAACTTTTCACAAGCCTCTTCTACAGCTGCTTTCCTGCCGGAAATAACGATCTGTCCCGGACAGTTATAATTTGCGATCCACACACCATCCATATCTGCAGTCACTTCTTCGATTACTGCTGCATCCAAAGCCAGGATAGCCGCCATAGCACCTTCTCCAGCCGGAACCTCTTCCTGCATGAAAATACCTCTCTGACGGACAGTGGTGATCGCGTCTTCTTCACTCATAACGCCTGCTGCTGCCAGTGCGCAGTACTCACCAAGGCTTAAACCAGCTGCTACATCCGGTTTTACGCCATTTTCTTCTAAAACCTTCATCATGGCAATGCTGGCAGTGACCATGGCTGCCTGTGTGTATTCTGTAATGTCCAGTCTGTCATTTGGCTCAAAGCAAAGCTCTGGAACAGAAAAGCCTAAAAGTTCTGTGGCCTTGTCAAATACCTTACGGCCTGTTTCTGTGTGCTCATAAAAATCTTTTCCCATACCGCAGGTCTGTGCGCCCTGACCTGGGAAGATAAATGCGATCTTACTCATATTCATTACTCCCTGTTTTAAAGCGGTTCCAAAAGTACCTAACAACGACCTAAAAGTTTCTCTGCCTGCCCCATCATCTCTTCGATCATTTCCTTACAGGTCTGCTCTTTGGAAATAAGACCTGCGATCTGACCAGCCATAACGGTTCCATTTTTTACATCGCCTTCCTGAACTGCCTTACGAAGAGTTCCTAAGGTCAGGTATTCCAGCTCCTCAAAGGACTTTCCTTCCTGTTCTAATTTGATGTATTCCCTGGTCATCTGGTTTCTCAGACAGCGTACCGGATGTCCATGGGTTCTTCCTGTAACAGTGGAGTCGATATCCTTTGCCTTGATAATACGTTCTTTGTAATTTTCATGTACAATAGACTCTTTGGAAACAACGAAGCGGGTACCGATCTGTACTGCTTCTGCGCCTAACATAAATGCAGCTGCAATGCCTCTTCCGTCACCAATACCACCTGCTGCGATAACCGGGATAGATACAGCATCTACAACCTGCGGTACTAAAGTCATGGTAGTTTCTTCGCCGATATGTCCGCCGGATTCCATTCCTTCTGCAACAACAGCATCAGCACCATATTTTTCCATACGGCGTGCCAGAGCAACTGATGCAACAACCGGGATGACCTTAACGCCTGCAGCCTTCCACATATCCATATATTTTTCAGGGTTTCCGGCACCGGTAGTAACTACCTTGATGCCTTCTTCTACAACTACCTTTGCTACATCATCAGCGTGTGGGCTTAACAGCATAACATTTACACCAAAAGGCTTATCTGTCAGCTCTCTTGCTTTGCGGATCTCTTCACGGACTACTTCTCCAGGAGCGTTTGCTCCGCCGATCAGTCCCAGACCGCCTGCCTCAGATACAGCTGCAGCAAGGTGATGTTCCGCCACCCATGCCATTCCTCCCTGAATGATGGGATATTCGATTCCTAACATTTCTGTGATTCTTGTCTTCATTCTTTCCTCCAAAATTCCGGGATTTTCCCGCAGTCTTGTAGAAACAGCGTGCTTCCTATAGTAAGCACGCCGTCCCCCCTGTTGCTATTAACGTTCTTTGCGTTTACTTAAACTTAAGCCTCAACGCCCTTGTTCTTTAAATAATTCATAACATCGCCTACAGTAGCCAGATTCTCTAAATCTTCTGCAGGGATTTCTACGGAATACTCATCCTCTAAAGCCATAACCAGTTCAAACAGATCTAAGGAGTCTGCTCCTAAATCTTCCTTAAAAGAGGAAGCCTCTGTGATGCTGTCTGCATCTACGCTTAACTGATCTGCAATAATTTCCTTCATCTTCTCTAACATAATATTGTTCTCCTTTTTCTGATTAAAATTTATAGTTTATCTTATCCGCTGCGGCAAAGCCGCTGCGTGTATATTACTGTATATATTACTGTGTTACCACTCTAACAGCATGGCACCCCAGGTAAGACCAGCACCAAATCCGGCTAAAACCAGCTTATCTCCCTGCTTCAGCTTTCCCGCCCTGTTTAATTCATCCAGTAAGATCGGTACAGATGCGCCGGAGGTATTTCCATAATGTTCCATGTTTACCGGAAACTTTTCCAGATCCACCTTCAGGCGTTTTGCAATAGACTCAATAATGCGGTAATTTGCCTGATGGATCACAAACAGGTCAATATCATCTGCTGTATTTCCAGTTTCTTCCAGAACCTCTTTAATGCACTCCGGTACCTGCTTTACAGCAAATTTGAACACTTCCTGTCCTTCCATGGTCATATAGCCAAGCTCCGGTTTCTTTCCTAATAAGAAGTTTCCGGTAGAACGGCTGCCACAGGTAAGTACCCCGCCTTTAGCTCCATTAGAATGCATGTTCAGGCCGATGATACCACTTTCAGCTGCTGTTACTACTGCTGCTCCTGCTCCGTCTCCAAAGAGGACGCAGGTGCTTCTGTCTGTCCAGTCTACTAACTTGCTTAACAGATCGGCACCGACCACAAGAGCTGTCTTATAAAGACCGGAAGAAATATAGGCATGTGCAGTGCTTAAAGCAAATACGAAACCGGTACATGCAGAACTGATATCAAAGCAGGCTGCATTAACTGCGCCCACCTTTGCCTGGATCTCACAGGCTCCATTTGGAAAGCAGTAATCCGGTGATGAAGTACCCAGAATGATCAGATCGATCTGCGCAGGATCTATTCCCGCCTGCTCAATAGCTTTCTTAGCTGCTTTTGCCGCCATATCTGATGTACTGTCGTCTGTTGCGATCCTTCTCTCTCCGATCCCCGTGCGGCTGCGGATCCACTGGTCATTGGTTTCAACGATCTTTGACAGGTCATCATTGGTTACAATCTGCGCCGGTACATAAGAACCGGTTCCTATAATTTTTGTAGTCATTTTTCTTACCCTTCCGCAGAAATACTTTGAACTTCAAAGTAATACTACAGGAATAGATAACTTTTGTCAAGAAATATTTTTGCAGTGGATAATTGACTTAATTTCCAAAATTTGTTACTTTCTAATTATAGTCTCTTAAGTTAGGGAATGTATGGGGAATGTACCTTGGGATCTTTTTGTACTTGATTTTATGAGAAGATCAGATTCTAAGAGTACATTAAAACAACAGGAGGTATTTTATATGAAAACAACAGGGGTTATAAGAAAACTGGACGAGCTTGGGCGGATCACTCTTCCCATCGAGCTTAGACGAAGCCTGGATCTGGACGTAAAAGACGCCCTTGAGATCACAGTCGAAGATGACTGCATCATCCTGAAAAAGGCAGAAAACGCAGATATCTTCACCGGTGGAACAGAAGATCTGATTGAATACGAGGGAAAGAAAGTTTCCAAATCATCCATTCTGGCCCTGGCAAAGCTGGCCGGACTGAAAATAACAGAATAAAGCAACTTATACCATTTATAAAAAGCTGCCGCCTCAGCAAATTGTCTGCTGTGCGGCAGCCTTTTATTTACCTGTTCTCCTATAAATCAGACCTCTTCCGGGCAAAAATCACGCATAAATCTTTTAAGAAGAAAGGTACAAAAATATGGAAATGTATAAATACGATTTTCATGTCCAATATTATTGGCAGAAAGTTTAAAACCATAGGATATATCCGGATATCTCTCAGAATTTATTAATGTATTCATGGATTTTGTTTTTCCCTCTCTCGCTTTTACTTCTACAGGGATAAGTGAAGTCTGGGAACGGATAAAAAAGTCTGCTTCAAGGGTAGAATTTTCTCGTTTATAATAATACAGTTTATAATGCTGCTTCACCAGAGCTTCTCCCACCATATTTTCATATAAAGCTCCTTTATAAACACCAAGATTTTTATTGGCACGTAAATCTTCCTGGGACTCATCATCTAACATGGAAACCAGAAGCCCTGTATCTGCAAAATACAGCTTAAATGTATCCGGATCATAATTACCACCTAAAGGAAGTTCCGGAAATTCCATACAATAACAGATATTTACCATTCCCGCATCAACCAGCCATTCTGCGCAGCCGCGATAATCCCGAAACCTGGCTCCTGATGCTACTTTTGAAATCTGGAATTTTTTATTTTCTCTTGCAAGCTGCGGTGCGATCCTGTTAAAAACATTTAAGATCCTTGTCTGATCTATTCCCTGGGCATATTTGCGGATATCTTCTTTATAATCTGCGATCAGCTGTTTTTGAGTATCCAGTGAATTTTCAAATGTATTTTTCTTTATATATTCTGCCACTACTGCCGGCATACCGCCTAAAATGCTGAAATCAAAAAACAATGAATGATATACTTTCATTTCAAGATCATTAAATGGACGCAGCTCCCGCATATGAACAAGCATATTTTCTATGGTTGTATCATCATATCCTTTTGCCCATAAAAACTCTTCAAAATCCAGAGAAAACATTTCATAGTCTTTTTTATAACCAACGCTATTACTTTCAATTTTGCGATAATTTATACCAAGCATAGAACCGCTGCAAATAACATCAAATCTCTTGTCAATGCAAAAAAACTTCAGGGATGTTGCTATTTCCGGAAATTCTGTGATCTCATCAAAAAAGATCAGTGTCTTTTCAGGAATAAATTTTTTTGACGGATCAATAAGTGAAATATTTTTTATAATATCTGCTGCCTCATATCCGTCTGAAATGATTCCTTTATACTTTTCATCTCTGACAAAATTGATCTCTATAACACTTTCATAATTTTTTTTCTGCAAAATGCTTGATAGACTCTGTTTTACCAACCTGACGGCTTCCTTTTATAATAAGAGGCTTTCTGTCCGGATCTGATTTCCAATCACAAAGAATTTCATCTACTTTTCTTTTTAAATACATTCCCCATACCTCCGCTCATTTATCTATTTTTAGTTTGCACAAAAAATGAGGGAATATCAATTTAAACTGCACAAAAAATGAGGGAATATTTTATCAAACTCCACATTTTTCAAAATCCATTATCCTTTATTTTTCTTCCTTCGAATTTCTCTTCTCACATCAAAAATAAATGTCAAGCTGCCCACACAAATAAATATACAGACTCTTTCCCAGTTCACCTGAACACAGATATATTCTGCCTGCAGAATTGAAGCAGAACCGCTATAACTCAGAAAGAGCCAAATTCAGAGTTATTCTTTTTCATCTCTCTGAATTTGACTCTTTCTTTAAGTATTATACCTTATTTCAGCTTGTCATATTCTTCCATGACCATATTCATAAGCTTTTCATCTTCTGATATTCCCAGAATCTGTGCAGCTGCAGGTCTTATGCCTTTTTCAGCAATCATTTCCTGCATTCTAACCGCATTTGGATCTTCCATGTCATCATAGGCAAGTCCATATGCAATGGCTTTTGCAATATTAACCGGCTCAATTCCATGTTTCAGGCAATACATAGCAGCACCTGTAAGACGATCATGTCGTCCTAATTTTCTAATAGGATTTTCTGCTACCCGGCTGATTCTTTCTACCTCATCATCCTTTGCCTTCATGCTGCATCCCACTATCTCCAACTGCTCTGATGTAGGATGGAACTCCTCGCGGATTCCTTCAGATGCCTCTGCCAGACACCCTTTCATAAGAGCCGCAATCTCACCATCGCGTTCTGCATCTTGTGTTGTAGTATATCCCTTTGCATAACCCATATATGCACAGGCTGCATGTGGACAGTTGTGGACAAACAATTTAATATCTTTTAAAAATTCAACTCCATCGCACACCTGCATCCATTCCACTCCAGACAAGTCTACATTGACTGGTCCCTGGATCAAAAGACTCTGCAGTGCCTTAGTTGTCAGGTCCAACGCATAGTTTGACGGTGCATTGCCACTTCTTCTTACAATTACATCACGAAATGCCACCTGTTCTCTGTACCATGTTTTTTGCTTTTCTTCAGGGAGTTCTCCCAGAAACAGCGCTTCATTTTTCTCCATAATATGATTTTTATTTGTACATGACAGAATTAACAGATTCTGTTCCGGGTTATCCATCTCCCTCTTCCTTAAGCAGGGACCTATATACCGGATTGCATCTTCAATATCCTCTGGATACAGGCACAACGCGATCACATCCGCATCCACGATTCTCGCCATACAGGAATAACTATCATCTGTCTCATATGCTTCATACCCGGTTATAATTCTCTGCTCTGTCCTGTCCTTCCGAAGCACCGTAACATGATACTCTCCCTTTTCCTTCAACGCTTCTATTACCCTGCTGTCCTTGTCTAAAAAAGTCACGTTCCATTTCGCTGCGTCATACACCTCGCCCAGATAAGCTTTCCCTTCCTTACCGGCACCGATAATTACAATATTATTCATAATAAAACTCCCCTTGATTTATGTATTAAAATAATCCAATAAATGAACCAACAAGACTGACAATCAGGATTGCCAGAGAAATGATCCCATAGTTTACCTTTTTCCTCTTAATAACTGTATAAATACCAAATACACACAGAAGTGGCAGCAGACCAGGTACCAGACTATTAAGTGAATCCTGGATCGAAATCATGCCTCCTCCTGACACCGGAATCGCTGCTGCAAGTTCTAATTTCACAAAGCTTGCAGACAAAGCTCCCATCATAAACATTCCTACAATACCGGTTCCCAGGATCAGCTCTTTCACCCACCCAGCGTGAAGAATTGTTTTTACTGATTCCCGTCCCACGTAATATCCCATATTAAATAGGTAACCACTGATCAGAAATGTAACCAACGGGAATATAATGGTGATAAGCGCTCCCATAATATTTCCTGTAGCCGCCATGGTACAACCTATTCCATAAATAATTGTTTTAAGCATGCCCCATGTAATGGTATCACCAATACCGGCTAATGGACCCATCAATCCGGTTTTAATACCTGTAATAGCTGAATCAGGAATATCCTCTCCCTTTGCCTTCTCTTCTTCCATTGCAATGGTGATTCCGTGGATCGGAGTACCCCAGATAGCCTCCGTATTAAAAAATTGCAGTTCTCGCTTCAGCGACTCCTTAAATGCATCCCGGTCCGGATATAATTTACGGAGAACTGGGATCATACTGTAACAAAATGAGACACTTTGAAGCCGTTCGAAGGAGTTTGATATTTCAGCCGACATATACCACCGCAAGAAACTTCTTCTTAAATCTTTTTTAGTAATTTCTATATTCTTTCGTTCCATTAGGCCGCCTCCTTCTCTCTTCTAAAGCCAATGATCAGCAATGCCATACATATTCCGAATATAGCTGCACCGATCGTGGATATCTGAAAATACTGTATAAAGAAAAATCCCAGGATAAAAAACGGAATCAGCATAGATTTTCCTACCACAAAAATAGTAATCGCAAATCCTAACGCAGGTAAAACGCCTCCTGCCACACTAAGTCCGTTGGTAAACCACTCTGGAAGTACATTCAGGATTTTCTGTACCATATCTGTTCCAAAATAAATCAATATGAACACCGGCGGAAAACGCAATAACAGTCCTGCTGCCATGGGGTACAGTACAGCACATCTTTCAATCCCTTTGTCATTACCTTGTTCCGCATACTTATCTGCCAGATTCGCAAAATAACCGTTAATAAATCGTTTAATCTGATCCATTAAAACCCCTAACAAACCAAACGGCAACGCCAGGACAATAGCAGACTTTGCATCCATTCCTGAAGCCAGTGCAATGGGAATCGCAACCACACCTGCCAGACATTCATCAGCTGGTATATTTCCTCCATTGGTCACCAATCCCACATACATCATTTCAATTCCCGCTCCAATGATAAGCGCTGTTGAAAGATCTCCCATGATCAATCCAAAGGGCACCGCCATCACCAGCGGCTGGCAGAATATATGCTGTAATGTATACCCTACCCGGCACATTGCGTACCAATACCATAATCCAGCTACAACAGCCAATAATAAGTTCATAACGTTCTCCTTTCGTCTATAAACCAAACTTTTTAATTACCTTCTCAAATTCCATGCTGGGATTATCCGGAACAATATGAAGCACAATGTTAATCCCTTCATCATACAGAACTTTCAAATTTTCCACTTCCTGCTTTGAAAATGAAACCGCCTTATAAACCGGTGTCCTCCCCGGACCGTTAGGAAGTTCTCCAATCTGCACACTGTCCATCGAAAATCCCCTTGCATGAAGTCTAAGACAAGTTGCCACATCCCTGACCAGAACCAGCACTTTTCCATCTCCAAACCGGTTCCGTTCCCATTCCTCCATTGCTTTGTCTGTGTCATAAATATCCACAGAAATTCCTTTCGGTACAGCGGCCACATAGACCTCCTTCATAAAATCATCCGCAGCCAACATTTCATCTACCACCACAATTTTGTCTGCCTGTGTTACTTTCAGCCATTTAGTAATGATCTGTCCATGAATCAGCCGACTGTCAATTCGAAATAGTTTTATCTCTGCCATCATTTCCTCCTGTTTTTTTATCTTTTTAATGAGCAATTTTTGTGCCAACTATTGTGTTAGTCATTTTTCCTCTATTTTTTCCCTATTTATCCACAGGTTTCCCTGCTTTTAAAACAAATTGTATTTTATGTGTTATTTTAATTATCAGTGTGTTATTTTTGTGTTATTTAGCACAGACTGGCAATTTTCTTTCGTACATTTATAATTCCTGCTATTCCTGACTGCTTACCAATCTCAGGCAGGTCTTCCAGACTAACCCGTTCCCTGTTTTCAAGAATTCCTAATATCATTGGAAAATTCATACCGGCAACACATTCCATATGTGCATGTTTAAGGCATGATGCTGCAGCGTTATAAGGACTTCCTCCAAATAAATCCACCAGAACGATCACGCCTTCTCCCTGATCCATCTCCTGAATCTTATTCAACAGCCTAGACTGCAGACATACGATGTCATCCTCCGGGTTCAGCGGCAGAGAATAAAAATTTTTTTGAACGCCCAAAACCATCTCCGTACTTTCTTTCATACTTTCACAGAATTGTCCGTGAGTCACTAATAATACTCCAATCATACACATTACCTCTTTCATGTTTTTTACTATATATTTAGCAAATTTCATGCCAATTTCTGTGTCAGTCCTATTCCGTGAGCAGTTCGATCAGGTATGCACATTCACTTTCCGGCACCTCAACCCCAATCAAAGACTCTAACTCCCTTAGTGCATCTTTTACGATACCAAACAACTCCTCATACTGATCCCTTAAATGTTCTGTCTGCTTGTTCATAAAAATGTTGTCCTGTATGATTCGTTCAGCCATGCAGCTAACATGGATCATAAAGCGCAGCCGGGTTTTTCTGTCCTCTTTAAGATTTCCCATCTTTATGATCGTCTCATAGATATGTCCTGTACAACTGCTCATTTTTTTCGGATCCAAAAAGGATAATACTCTTCCCAAAGCAGTCTCCATCACAGCATCATGATCCATCCGCATTACCTCTTTCTCATGACGGACATTTTCAAATAATATCTGTTCCAGATTTGCCATGCCATATCCGGTCACCAGATTTTCCACAGAAATGTACGGTATTCCCTTAAGTCCCAAATCAACTGTTCCTACAACTGCCCTGGGGATAATACCGATTTTGTTCCGGATCTTTTCCTCACCATCCTGCTTATCCATCAGATTCATATAGGTGAATTCAAACTCAATATCATAATCTTTAAACGCCTCCCGGATAATTTCTCCAAGTCTCACTGCTGTACCGCGTCCCGACACACAGGTCACTACCAGATTTACCGGTTCTTCCATTTTTCCCCTCTGCATCCCGCTAAAAAAGCCTTTACAGCCATTCTTAGCCTCTTCATAGATCTCTTTTAAATTATAGTTTCCCATTAATATTTTCCTGAGAGTATCGATTACCATTAGTGTCGATACCATTTCCACCGACATTACATTCCGTCCGGTATCCTTCGCAATCTGTTCAGCGAACCAAACCAAAGATCCCATATCCACCAGTAAAAGTACTCCCAAACCCTGATCCTCTTTCTCCACCAATGTTTTCACCTGATCAAATACATCGTTTACCGATGAGTCCAAAGGCATATCAATACTCTTACAGTGCCTTGTTCCCAATATGGAATTAGCCACCTCTGCCATACTGCCAGCCGTGCTTTTTCCATGTGATATGACGATAAGTCCGATCCTTGATTTCTCTTTCTCCACACTTTCACTGCACAAAAACATGGTCAGATATCCCAATTCTGAAACCGGGATTTCAATATCCAGCTCTTCCTCCAGCATAGCCCGTATTACTTTCGCTGTCTTCAGCTCCTTTGGATATTTCAAAACCAGTACATTTATCTCTTCATCCCGTATAAAAGTTTTGTCCACTGATCTTTTTATCAATGCCTCTACATGCATTGCCATTCCAACAACAACCGTATCCGTAAAATCCCTTTTTAATTTAATGGACGCATAATTCAAAGCCTCCTCCACTACACCATATACTTTTGGATTCACAATTTTTAATGCTGAATCTTTAGTAGCCTTTTGTCCTTCCATTCTGTATTCACTTAACAGCCGGTTTGTATATCCTTCAATCTCACAACTGATAATGTCCTTGATTTCATCCTTAGTTTTTCCTTGACTCTTAAATTCCATATATTTTTCTGCCAATTCTGAACATATGGATATTTCTTCAGGTCTTTCTGTCATCCCCACTATATCCATTTTGTCAGAAATATCCGAATGCCCCGGAAAATCCAGAGAATAAGTTTCATCATTTTGCAGGAAAAGGATCAAATCATTGGTCTGGGTCCGATGTTTACTATAATCCAACCAGATGTATTCTGGCAGACTTGTCCTGTCTACTTCCACCCGTTCACGGTTTGTACCAATCTTAAATGCCAGAAATGCCCTCGCACAGATCAGTTGCACATCTGCACGCAGTTGTCCTATATTTCCGGCACACTCATATGTAAGCAGGGCAAGAAGTGCTTCTTTATCCACATGGAGCGTCTCCCCCATGTTCCTCTGTTCATGGGAGAAAAATTGTCCGATCAATTGGAGACGTTCTATCAGGGAGCGTTCAGACAACGGCGGCATTTTTATTACCACTGGCATTCTGCGCAAAAATGTCTTTAATAATGATGTATCAAGATTCTCTGTTGTAGCACCAATAATCATAAGACTGGCTTTTCTGTGGACTTCCGTCTCTCCAAGACGTCTGTAAATCCCTTTATCCATAAGCAAAAAAAGCATCTCCTGCCCATCCGCAGGCAGCCTGTGGATTTCATCCAAAAACAGTATTCCTTCGTCAGCCAGTTCTACAAGCCCCGGCTTATCCGTCAATGCTCCTGTAAACGCTCCTTTTTTATAACCAAACAGCTGCGACATAAGAAGCTGCGGATTCTCTGCATATTCCGCACAGTTAAACACAACAAATTTTGCTTCCGGCTGGATAATATTCATATACTTCGCATATTCATACATCCGTTCAGCAAAGGTGGTTTTACCAGTACCTGTTGGTCCGGTAAGCAATGTATTTAATCCTTTTGGAGGATAAAGAACCGCCGATTTTGCCTGCTGTACACTCTTTTTTAACGATTCTTTTTCTCCGATCAGAAAGAAAAACTCATTCTTTGCTTTCTGGCCATTTTCTTCATCTGTGTATCCAGCCGGCCAAAAATATACGGGACGTCCATTTGATTTTTCTACTCTTCCTTCTCTTACAAGATCATTCAAATCCCGACTTACATTGGAACGATCATATCCCAGGGCATCTGCTATATCTGATGACTCAATCTGTATTTCTCTCTTTTCCAACTTGGCAAGCTCACACTGTCTTTTTAATGTCTCAAAAATAATATCCTTTCTTTTCATACTCCACCTCTTTATAAATATTTTCAGCCATTATAACACACTTTGATTATAACACCATGTGATTTGACACGCTATCAGCGAATGTAAAATAAAAAATAACTGCCACGCAATATACTCTGCATGACAGCTATCTTTTTTCTAAAACTTAATATCATTACAGCAGCTGCTGATACACATCCCTCTTGGATATGCCTCTGTCCTTTGCAACTGCTTTCATTGCTTCTTTTTTGTCCATTCCCTGTGACAGATAATGCTCCATATGCTCTTCAATAGGCATCTCTTCCCAGGCGCGTATCTCTTCTTCACGGATCTCTTCTACCGGCTTTCCGGCAATGACGATGACACACTCGCCTTTTGGTTCTTCGGTTTCATAGTGAGCCAGTGCTTCTTCAAAGGTAGTCTGGAAGGCACTTTCAAACTTTTTGGTAAGTTCCCTGCAGATAGTGATCTTCCTGTTTCCCAATACCCCATACAGATCTTCTAATGTTGCCACCAGATGATGAGGGGCTTCATAGACGATCATGGTCCTGGTCTCTTTTTTCAGCTCTTCCAGAATCCTCTGGCGCTCTTTTTTATCACTTTTTTCTGCAGGCAGAAATGCCTCAAAGCAGAACCTTCTGGTAGGAAGCCCGGACATGGTAAGGGCTGTGATGCAGGCAGCCGGACCTGGAAGGGAAGTCACCGGAATACCTGCTTCATAGCACTGTCTTACCAGTTCTTCTCCCGGATCAGAGATTCCTGGAGTTCCCGCATCGGTGATCAGGGCAATGTTGGTTCCCTCTGCCATTTTCTCTACCAGATATTTTGCCTTTTCCACCTTGTTATACTCATGATAACTGGTCATAGGCGTTTTTATGTCAAAATGATTTAACAGCTTGATACTATGTCTTGTATCCTCTGCTGCGATCAAATCTGCCTCTTTTAATGTTTTTAACACCCGGTAGGTAATATCTTCCAAATTACCGATGGGTGTTGCACACAAATATAATTTTCCCGTCATGTACTTTTCCTCCGCTTAAGCACATTTGTCCCGGACGCAGAACACCCACTTCTGGCGTCAACGCATCAACGTCCGGCATCCGAAACGCTTTAATACCCATACGTAGTCCGTATCTCCTGTGAATACTCCCCGTTCTCATCAAACACAATAACCGGCGCTTCCACCTTCATCAAAGCTTTTCCGCCTCTTACTGCTTCAATGAGTACCATATTAGCTTCCCGGTCCTTATAGGGATGTACAAATTTCATCCGTTTGGGCTCCAGACCATACTGCTTCATGGTCTGTAATATTTCGATCAGTCTTCTCGGCCTGTGGACCATGTAAAATCGTCCCCCTGGTTTTAGCACCCTTGTGCCTTCCCTTACCACATCATCTAAGGTGCAAAGCACCTCATGGCGGGCAATAGCCTTGGCATCTCCCGGATTTTTGATTCCATGGGCATCATTCATATAAGGCGGATTGCTGGTGACTACATCAAAAGAAGCCAGTGCAAACCTGCTTCCGGCCTCCTTGATATCTCCTGTTACGATCTCCACCTTTTCTTCCAGATGATTGTATTTCACACTTCTCCTGGCCATATCCGCAGACTCTTCCTGGATCTCAAGACCAGTAAAATGCTTTCCTTTTGTTTTTGCCTCTAAAAGAATAGGGATAATACCAGTACCTGTTCCCAGATCCAATGCTCTCTCTCCCGGCTTTACCACTGCAAAACCGGACAACAGAACTGCATCCATACCAAAACAAAAAGTACCTTTTCTCTGGATAATACCGTAATGATTTCTCTGAAGATCATCAATCCGTTCATCATCTCTTAAAAGGATATTTCCTTCCTGTCTCCAGCTGTGTTCCATTTCACTATTTATCATTCAGCTTTGACTTTCCTTCCCGTTTTTCCAGTGCTTCCAGTTTCTTTAACTCTGCAGCTTCTTCCTGTTTTTCGCCGCCTTTGCCCTTCTTCCTTCTGGGCTTGAATTTTAACTGATCCACCTTGTACTCACGGATCTCTTTTTCATCCTTATCCACGATCACGATCACTTTTACAGTCTGGCGCAGAACATTGACACTGTGTACTTCTCCTTTAAGACCATCTGAAGTTGTAACTGCATCACCAAGTCCCGGCAGCCTGCTGTTTAATACCTCATAGGTCTCTTCTTCATTTTTAAGACAGCACATCAGTCTTCCGCATACACCGGATATTTTAGTCGGATTTAAAGACAGGTTCTGCTCCTTTGCCATTTTAATAGAAACCGGGATAAACTCAGACAGATAAGAATGACAGCACAGCGGTCTTCCGCAGATACCGATTCCTCCCATGATCTTAGTCTCATCTCTCACACCTACCTGGCGCAGCTCGATACGGGTCTTAAATATACTTGCAAGATCCTTTACCAGCTCTCTGAAGTCAATTCTTCCATCTGCCGTAAAGTAAAACAGCACCTTATTATTATCGAATGTATATTCCGCATCGATCAGTTTCATCTCCAGGTTGTGTTTTTTGATCTTTTCCTGGCAGATCTTAAATGCTTCTTTTTCTTTTTCTTTATTTTTTGCCTCAATGGCGCGGTCCTCATCTGT
>OLVP01000095.1_pt1 | contig 77388 bp, 66 predicted proteins | sample 1673281 | NCBI WGS metagenome assembly OLVP01 (sample SAMEA3178940, study PRJEB25190) | human gut metagenome | biome: human gut; feature: human-associated habitat; material: faeces | place: Austria | collected 2013
AAGATCCTATTTATGAGCTTTTTTTTATGTGTCGCACTTAATATTACAATCTGTCATATCTAAAGCAAACCAGTATGAAGAACTATATTGAGTGTCGACTAGCAGGAACAACACAAAAATATATTTCTTTAACAGAGTTAAGAAAAATTCCAGTACTATTACCCACGTGTGATTTACTGCATACGTTTAAAGAAAAGATTGAGCCATTACTTAAAATGAAGCAAGAGAATATCAATCAAAATCAATCATTAGTAAACATTCGCAGTACTTTATTACCAAAACTGATGTCTGGTGAGATTCGTGTAAGTGATTTCGAGAGTTAGGAGGGAGAATCGTTGTTTACGGAGACGAGTTTTGAAAATGTCGTGATCGACTATTTAAAAGAGTTAGATTATGAGTATGCTCACGGAAGTGAATTAGTCAAAGAAGATAAAGAAGTGTTATTACTCGATCGGTTAAAACAAGCGTTAATTCATTTAAATCCGAGTGTACCTATTTCAAGTCTTTCAGAAGCGATTCGTGTGATGAAAAACTTTGATACGAATGATGTGTTCACCAATAATAAAACCTTCCACCAGTATTTGACGGAAGGGATTGAAATTAGTGATTTTATTGATGGAAAAACAAAATATTATCGTGTGAATTTAATTGATTATGAAAATCCAGCTAATAATGATTTTTTAGTCGTGAATCAGCTTGAAATTACGGAAGATGGAGGCAAAAAGATTCCAGATGTTTTCGTGTATATCAATGGAATTCCACTGATTGTCATGGAGCTTAAAAGCACCTCGCGCGAAGAAGTTACGATAGAAGATGCGTATAAGCAACTGATGAATTATAAAAATGTTCATATCCCTTCATTATTTTACTATAACGCCTTTTTAGTGATTAGTGATGGCGTGGAAACGAAAGCGGGGACGATTACTGCTTCATTTGATCGCTTCATGAGTTGGAAGAAAGTCAATCCTGAAGATGATAGTGTCATGTATCAAAATCGCTGGCTTGAAAGTTTAATGTTTGGTTTATTTCATCAACCAAGACTTCTTGATGTCATTAAAAATTTCATCTTATTTACGCCAAAAGCTAAGATTATGGCACAGTACCATCAATATTATGGAATGAAAAAAGCAATCGCGAGTTGTGAAAAAGCCGTTCATGGTGATGGACGAGCAGGCGTGGTATGGCATACACAAGGAAGTGGAAAAAGCTTTTCCATGACCTTCTTAGCAGGAAATCTAGTGAAAAGTCACGTTTTAAATAATCCGACGCTGTTAGTGATTACCGACCGTAATGATTTAGATGGTCAGTTATTTGAAACCTTTAAATCGGCGAGTGATTTCTTACGTCAAACACCCGTCCGAATGGATTCCCGTCAAGAAGTGAAAGACTTTTTAGGAAATCGTCAAACCGGAGGAATTGTCTTTTCAACGATTCAAAAGTTTGTTGAAGAAACGGGGTTATTATCCGAACGACATAATATCGTCGTGATGGTTGATGAAGCGCATCGAACTCAATATGGACTCGATGGAAAGTTTGATTTAGATAAAGGGGAAATGAAATACGGATACGCCAAGTATTTGCGTGAAGCTTTACCTAATGCGACTTATATTGCCTTCACCGGAACCCCAATTGAAACAACCGATAAATCAACCTACGGTGTCTTTGGTGATTTAATTGATGTGTATGATATGACACAAGCGGTGGATGACGGGGCCACGGTTAAAATTTATTACGAATCACGTTTAGCGAAAGTTCAACTCGATGAACGAAAACTTCAAGAAATTGACGATGAATACTGGAGTATGCAAGTCAATGAAGGGGTCGAAGACTATGTTGTTGAACAAAGTCAAAAACAAATGAGCCGTATGGAACAAATTATTACCCATCCTCAGCGTATTCATGAAGTAGTGAGTGATTTAATTGAACACTATGAACAGCGCCAAGACTTAGTCGCTGGAAAAGCGATGATTGTTGCCTACTCACGAAAAGCGGCGTGGGCGATGTATCAAGAAATCATCGCTCAACGACCAGAGTGGAAAAACAAAGTACGCATGGTGATGACATCAAATAATCAAGATGAAGAAGAAATGGCGAAACTCATTGGAAACAAAAATACGCAAAAACAATACGAAGCCGAGTTTCGAGATGTGAATTCTGAATTTAAAATTGTGATTGTCGTGGATATGTGGCTGACAGGATTTGATGTGCCATCACTAGATACGATGTATATCGATAAACCGATGAAAGCTCACAACTTAATGCAGGCGATTGCACGTGTCAATCGCGTGTATGAAGGAAAAACGGGTGGCTTAGTGGTTGATTATATCGGGTTGAAAAAAGAATTATTTGATGCGTTAAAAACATATACGAGTCGTGACCAAGATAAAATTCAAGAAAACGAAGAAGCGAAACGCTTAGCGCTTGATTATATCGAAGTGTTACGTAATATGTTCCACTACTTCGATTACAGTGACTTCTTCACGGAAAGTGATCGCCGTCGTTATGAACTCATTCGTGATGGAGCCGAATATGTACAACTCAATGAAAAGCGAAAAGCACAGTTTATGGATACGACCAAGCGTTTAAAAGATGTGTTTAAAATTTGTACAAGTTTGCTAGAAAAAGAAATGAAGCAAGAAATTTCATACTTTATTGCGGTGCGCTCGTTTATCATGAAAACAAATAAAACAGGAACACCGAATTTAAAAGAAGTGAATCATCGTATTTCAAAAATGCTAGAAGAAGCGATCTTAGGTGATGAAGTCTTAGTTCTTTCTGAAGCGGGAAGTTCAGATAGTTTTGATTTATTAACGGAAGAAAACCTTCAAAAACTTCAAGCGATGCCACAAAAAAATATTGCCACTAATATCTTGATGCGTGTTATGAAAGAAAAGGTCGATAGCTTAAAGAAAGTTAACTTAGTCAAAAGTAAAGAATTCTCAGAAAAGCTACAACGCATCTTAGAGCAATACAATAATCGTCATGATGAAGAAGATGTGTATCTCGTATTAGAAGAATTAATTAAATTAAAAGATGCCATTTTAATTTCCATTGAAGAAGGAACTCAACTCGATTTAACTTATGAAGAAAAGGCCTTCTTTGATGTCTTAACAGAAGATTTAGAAATTTTAGAAACAATGGATCGTGAGGTACTATTAATGATTGCTAAAGACTTAGCTAAAGTCATTAATGATACCATCAAAGAAACAGGAGATGAATGGTACAAAAGTGAACGTGCGCAAGCCAAAATGCGTACCAAAATCAAACGCCTCCTAAGAAAATATGACTACCCGCCAAACAAAAGTGAACAAGCCATCAACCACGTCCTCGAACAAGCTGAATTACAGTGTATGAGTATGAGATAGACAAAAGAGTTAAGTGTAATATGCACTTAACTCTTTTAAATTTAGGATGTGTTTTAAAAGAATGGTGATTTTGAGTTGAAATTCTGATGATTAATCATAATTAAATGGTTACTGTCTTAATCAAGGATTTGATTATTAATCGTTTTAATAATCAATACTTATTTATAAAAGAGCCTAAATTCATTTTATTACTGTTTTTTCCCCGATAGTTTTAACGGATAAACCTGATAAGATGCTTGGTTGTTTTTTTAATAAATCATATAATTTTGATAGGTAGTAATCATTGCATTTAATAGGAGTATTGAGGTATTCATTTAGACATTAATACTTCTATCGATAGCATCAATAATATTTGTAAAGAAAATAAATAATGGAAAGATAACTACGTCAAATAATTTTCGTGAAATTTTTCGTGATATTAAGGAGCTAAATTCACTAATATAAGTTTATTTGTATTTGTCGTCTCAAGCGTATTTTTACGAACTTTTTTGGTCTTCTATATCATTACCTTGTTAAAGTAATAAGATTTAATCTATAATAAAAGAGATAAAATTGTTTTAATTTTAGTGAGAGTTAGTAGGAGGATAAGGATGAATAAAGCCTTAACAATTAAAGATATAGCAGAAATTGCTGGAGTAGCGAAAAGTACGGTATCTCGATACTTAAATAATGGAAAAGTAAGTGAAGAAACAAAAGAAAAAATAAGACAAGTGATTGAAGAATATAATTATGAACCTAATGCCTTTGCACAAAGTCTTAAAGCAAAAAAGACTAAATTTGTAGGGATTATAGCACCTGGGTTAGACTCGATTGTTACCTCAAAGGTCATTATGGCAATAGATATGACGTTACGAGAAAATGGGTATAATCCATTAATCATCAATACAAGTTTAAGAAAAGATTTAGAAATTGAAAGTATAGAAAATTTAGCTCGATTAAAAGTTGATGGAATTATTTTAGTGGCTACAGAGATTAAAGAGATTCATCAGGAAGTCATTCATCAATTAAATGTCCCATTTGTAATGATTGGACAAGGAAGTGATGGAATTATTTCTATTATTAACGATGATTACCAAGCTGGATTTGAGATTGGAAGTTATGTTCAAGAAATGGGACATGAGAATGTCATTTATTTAGGAGTGCCAGAAGATGATATTGCCGTTGGAATCAATCGTCGTAATGGTGTTATAGACGGCTTACGTAACAACAATGATTCGATTCATATCCGTGTATTAGAATCTGACTTTACGAGTGAACTAGCGGAGAGAGTTATCGATGAGGCTTTAATGGAAAATCAGCCAAGTGTCATTATTTGTGCGACTGATCGTATCGCATTAGGAGCTAGAAGGGCTATTTTACGTCATAACCTAAGTGTGCCTGAAGATATTTCATTGACTGGTTTTGGTGGCTATGATTTGGCAACCTTAGTAACCCCTCCTCTGACCACGATTAAATTTGAAAATGAAAAAACTGGTCAATTGGCAGCTGAAACAATCATTGACTTAATGGCTGAAAAGAAAGTTCCGGATTTACAGATTATTGGATATCAACTCATCAAATCGAAAAGTGTTAAAAGAAAATAGAAGTAGAAGACAATCAGTTTGAAAATTGATTGTCTTTTTTTGTAAATGCTTACTGAAAGGGGTTGTAATAGATAAAATAGTATGCTATATTATCCCTGTAACGTGTGGAACCGGTTCCTATTAATGAGAGGAGAAATGAGATATGTCTAATAAAAGAGAAACTTATCAAAAAATTTCAGAAAAATTATTAGTGTTGCTTGGTGGAAAAGAAAACATACAAGGAGTTGCCCACTGTGCGACACGATTAAGAATTGTATTAGTGGATAATTCATTAGCAGATTTAGATCAAATCGGGGAATTAGATTTAGTTAAAGGAGTGTTTGTAGCGGGGGATCAGTTACAAATCATTTTTGGTGCAGGAATAGTTAATAATGTTTATGATGTCTTTACAGAAGTTAGTGGAACGGAAAAAATGTCTTTAGGTGATGTGAAGGCTCAATCAGCACAAAAACAAAATGCTTTCCAAAAGGCGATTAAATCATTGTCTGATGTTTTCGTCGATATTATTCCAGGGTTATTAGCAGCTGCTTTATTAATGGGATTAACAGGTTTACTTGAGCAACAAGGAATTTTTGGTTCTCAATCTGTTGTAGAAATGTTCCCATCTTTATCTGGTATTAATCGCTTCTTATCCATTTGTTCAACAGGGATCTTTACTATCTTACCAATGTTAGTTGTTTATTCAGCAACAAGACGTTACGGAGGAACACCCGTTCTTGGGTTAGTCATTGGAGCTATTATGTTACATCCGGATTTAGCCAATGCTTACTCAGTTGGAAATGGAACAGTTGAACCAGAGGTTATTAATATTTTTGGATTAAATGTTGAATTAGTTGCCTTTCAAGGTGGAATTATCATCGCTTTAATGATGGGATTCATTACAGCTAAATTAGATATTTTCTTTAATAAAAAAATTCCTGATATGGTTAAACTATTCTTTGCTCCGTTATTAACAGTAGTTGTGGCTGCGTTATTATTATTTACAATCATAGGTCCACTAGGACGTAGTTTAGCAGATATCATCACTTATTCATTATTATGGGCAACAACAAGTTTAGGCGTATTTGGTTACATGTTATTTGCTGGAATTCAACAAATTATTGTTATTACTGGGATCCATCACGTGATTGGAGCAGTTGAAGCACAATTAATTGCTGATACAGGACGTAACTTTATTATGCCATTAATGTCAGTTGCATTAATTGCACAAGGTGGGGCAGTTTTAGGATTCTTACTTTTAAATTGGAAAGATGATAAAACAAAACAAATCTGTATTTCTTCATTTGGATCAATTTTATTTGGAATTTCGGAACCTGCTATTTTTGGAGTGACATTAAAAAATAAATTCCCATTAATTGCAGGATGCCTTGGAGCGACACTAGGTGGAGCATATGTTTATTTGGCACATGTCACAGCTATTGGATTTGGAGCAACGGCTATTCCTGGAATTGCAATCGTTGCAGCTGAAGGAAATGGACATTTAAACTATATTATTGCTCATTTAATTGCCTTAGTGGCAGGATTTATTTTCACATATGCCTACGGAAAAGTAAAAGGTAAAAGAGAGGTAGCTTAATCATGAGATATAAAGAGCCTAAACATCGTACCATCCTAGAAACGACAAAAGAAGAATTAGCTCAACTTCTAGAAAAGTCAAAAAATGACAATTGGAAACCGATTTATCATATTCATCCAGAATTCGGACTATTAAATGACCCGAATGGATTAGCTTATTTTAATGGATATTATCATCTTTTTCATCAATGGTATCCTTATGGAACAACACATGGAATGAAGCATTGGGCTCATTTAAAATCTAAAAACTTAGTTGAATGGACACGTGAAGAAGTCGCTTTAATACCGACTGAAGACTATGAAGCTCATGGAGCTTATTCAGGGACATCTATTGAAATAGATAATAAGTTATACTTATATTACACAGGCAATATTAAATTAGATAAAATGAATCGAAGTTCCAACCAATGTTTGGCAATTATGGATGGTGATGGTAATGTTCAAAAACATCCATCGAATGCATTAATTGAAGGGGTTCCACAAGGATATACGGGACATGTTCGTGATCCAAAAGTATTTAAAAAGAATGATCAATACTATATGATTTTAGGGGCTCAGCGATTAGATGAAACAGGAACGTTCATTGTGTATCAATCTCCAAATGGGATAGAGTGGAAGTTACTTGGAGAATTAATCTTAAAGAACTTTAATCAAGAGTTTGGTTATATGTGGGAATGCCCAGATTATGCTCAGATTGATGGAAAAGACTTGTTAGTCTTTTCACCACAAGGAATTGAGCCACAAGGAGAGAAATATAAAAATTTATTCAATGTGACGTATGTTATTGGAAAATTAGATATAGAAAATTTAACGTTTGAAGTCGAATCATTTGATGAGTTTGAACGAGGATTTGATTTTTATGCGACTCAAATGTTCAAAGGAAAAGAAGAGCAAACATTATTGTTAGCATGGGCTGGTTTAGGGGAGTTCGAGTATCCAACAGATGAATTCGGATGGGCACATTGTTTAACCTTCCCAAGAGAGATCACTATTAAAGATAATAAAGTCATTCAATTTCCAGCCAAAGAACTAGAGCTATTACGTCTAGACGGAATGAGTGAATCAGGAGAATGCCAAGGATTTGCTTTATTACCAAATGAAACGAATACGTATGAGTTAAATGTGACACTTAAACCAAATGACGCGAATACGTTTGGATTGAATTTAGCCGTTTCAGAAGAGGAGCGTTTAATACTCGAGTTTAATCAAAAAGAACAAACTGTGACTCTTGATCGAAGCGAGTTGAAGCACCAATTTGTTGAGGAGTTCGGGACGTATCGTCAAGCAGATTTAAATATTGGTGAAGTGCTTGAAATTAAAGTTTTAATGGATAATAGCATTGCTGAAATTTTTATCAATAATGGGGAAGTAGCTTTTACAACTAGACTATTCCCATTAAAAACATCGACCAATATTGAAATTTTTAGCGATGGATCAATGATGTATAACTATGAAAAATATCTTTTAAAACGTGGTATCTAAGATATTTATTTTTAAAAAGAAAAGGACTGTCAAAATTCTGACAGTCCTTTTTACTATATAAGTCCGAATGTATTAAACTAATCGGAACTTATATAAACATTCAAATTTGCAAGACTTTATTGATAAGAAATAAATAATTCTGTTAGAGGATTCTAAAAACTAAACAGAGGAATACGCTAATCAGGCTAAAAGCATATTAGTGAAAATAATTAGTATAAGGTAATAATAAATAGCCGTACTGATAATAAATAATGAACTTCTTTTATTTATTGTTCTCTTAAAGGGTTACAAATCTTAAAAAACTTTTATTAAAGCATGCACGTTTGTCGTTTCCTTCACGTATTTTAGATTATATAAGCCCAGATAAGTTTTTACAGGGTAAAAACTTTTATTTGGACTATAGGGTGCTTAGGTATCAAATTGGTTAACCAACTATAACTGATACGGAATTGTAACATGTATTTCTGTATCTATATAGATGCTGATTGGTGGGGTGAAACGATGAAAAAGGTAGAGGATTGTAAGTTTTTAAGTGGAAGTTTTGTGGAGGATAGAATAAGGGAAGCGTTTAAGAAAAATGAGTATTGTCAGCTTTTTGAACTGAGTTGTAAGTATCCAAAAGAGGCTGTTCAGTTTGCGCCATATCAGACGTTAAAGACGCGTTTAAAAGAACGAATTAAAGAAGACATGCGTTATCAAATACTGGATCGATTTAAAGTTGAAACGATCGAACATCTTCCTTATAAATATGTAGAAGAACTTGAAAACTTTATCAATCATGAGTATTGTCCATCAAAAGGACTAGTCAAAGAAATTTATAATTTAAGTTTATTTTATGATTCTCTTCGTTTAAGAACGGGGTTAAGGTTAGATGAGACAAGTGTGAAAGGAAATTATAAGCGTGAGCTAACCTTCTCTGAAGATTTAAGACGAATTATTGATGCAGAATTTTAAAGGCGTTAGACTGTGAGTCTAACGCTTTTTCGACGTTTAAAATTTCAATTTTATGTCATCACACACGCGAGGTTACTTGATTTGTCATAAGATAATATTACTCAAAGACACTAATAGTAAAAAATTCTCGAGGTGAAGCAGTATGGAAAGCAGTAGTCAATTAACTGAGTCTAAAATGATGCAAGTCTTAGAGTGGGGGTATGAAAAAGCAATTCAAGGACTTCCCGGTATGGAGTCGGCAGAAGAGTTAGCTAAACGTTATCTTGAAAAGTATGACACCGTTGATGAAGCCATTGATACCTTCATAAATTGGCAGTGTGCAAAATGTGCAACCAGTGGATTTATCACTGGATTAGGGGGACTATTAACATTACCAGTTGCCATTCCAGCTAACATTAGTTCCGTTATTTTTGTTCAAATTCGAATGATTGCAACTATTGCAAAAATGAGAGGATATAACCTCAAAGATGATCAGGTTAAAACATTAGTTTTTGTCGCTTTAACGGGTCAAGCTGCGACAGATATTTTAAAACAAGCTGGGATTACGATTGGCTCAAAAGTTGGGATAAATTTAATTAAAAAAATGCCAATGAAAGTCATTTACCAGATTAATAAAAAAGTAGGATTTCGCTTAGTAACCAAATTTGGCCAAAAAGGGATCATTAATTTAGGAAAATTAGTCCCTATTGTTGGTGGTGTTATCGGTGGAACGGTTGACACCGTTGGAACCTTAACTGTCGGAAAAACAGCTAAAAAACTCTTTATTTAACTATTCAACCCCCGTAATATGTAAAAAAATGACGCCTTGCGTCATTTTTTTTGTTTAATATTCGGTCATTTTAACGGATACAATCTGTTCATTTTCATTAATATCATTAAATAGTGTTGTAGCATCCAGTGTTTTACGAAGTTTTTTGGTTGAGAAATTGAAGGATATTTCAGTGATATCGTCATGTAAACCAAGAAGTTCTAAATCAAGAATATGCGCATGATACTTTTTTGCCGTAGCATTTAAATGCTGTAAGGTTTCATTTAATTGATGACATTGAAGATTAATCGAAAAGCGGCGATATTTTCCGAAGGGAATGAACGTGGAAGCATGTTCGAAAACAGTGAGCGTTAAGATAACCGCTACAAATCCAATAATGGAGATGGCGTAGGCTCCTGATCCAACGGCAAGTCCTAAACAAGCCACGACCCAAAGACTAGCGGCTGTTGTTAATCCTTTAATGGTGGTTCCTTCTTTTATAATCGTTCCCGCTCCTAAAAAACCGATACCAGAAATGACTTGAGCACCTAAACGAGAGGGATCAACGTTAAATTCGGCTCCAATATGAGTAGCATTAAATGATCCAAGTTGCATGATGGCACAGGAACCCACCGCAACAAGCATATGAGTTCGTAATCCGGCGGGACGATGCGTACTTTCTCGTTCCCATCCGATGAGACCACCAATAAACATGGCTAGTAAAGTGCGAAAAGTAATATTGATTAAAAGTTGATAGTTCATTAGTGTTCCCCCCACATTTAAAACGGTTTATGTTTTACGATATGAAAAATAAAAGTCAAATAGAACGTGCAAGTGTTTGAAGTGATGATTTAGATAATATCTCAGATGTTTTTTTGCTTCATGAAATCAAGTATAGTTTCTTGATTCTGCTCCACACTACTTTTGAAAGGAGTGGTGTTATGCAAGGTCAAACACAAGTTGTGAATTTAAATTTTTTAAATGATCGTAAAGAAATCGTGACTTCTAATGAGAAGTATAAATGTGTCTATTTTAATTTTGAGGTCGGAGATGGTTTAGCTAAACATCGTCATGAGGGATATGCGACAGTGTTCGTGCTAAAAGGTGCGGTGAAGATGACATTTGAAACGGAGAATCTTCCACTGGCAGATGAAAATATTTTTGAATTAAGCGAGAATATGATGTTATCGTTTGATGCACGTGTCGTTCATGACTTAGTGGCACAAGCACCATCACAAGTACTAGTCACAATTTCAGAACGTCTAAGTTAAGAAGTGAGAACTCTCACTTCTTTTTTTATGTATGAAGGTTCGACAAAATACCCCATACTAAGTGTATCTAAGCTATCGCGAGGTGGGATGATGAATCTATATAATTTTATGAATGAGATTGATGAAACCATTTTAAATCGAGGGCTCCTTTATTTTAAAGATGGTCATGTGTTAGGAACAAAAGTGTTATCAAATGGATGGGTGGAAGTGCTAGTGGTAGGGCATGATGACTATAAGGTCAGCATCCAACTAGCAGACGATGGGACTATTTTAAAGGCGAATTGTGCTTGTCCGTACCGAGGAGGTCCGATTTGTAAGCATGAAGTAGCTGCTTTTTATTCCCTCTCTCATTCATTTACTCCAAAAGAAAGTCCTTTAGCCAGCCTTTTAAAAAGTTTACCGATAGAAACATTGGTCGCAGAGCTTTTAAAAGTGGCAGATGAAAATCCAATGATTTATGAACGATTAATGGCTTATCAGCAACCTCGGAATCAATTAGCAACGTTTGAACGAGAGCTAGAAGAGAGGGTGGCAAAACATATTCAGTTTGATCATGAGATTTCAAGAAAAGCGGTGCAGCACTTCGTTGATGACTTATATGAGATGCTAGGGCAGATTAAAGAGCACGCGTCTGTTCAATTAAAGGTAGAGATGATGCTTTTATTACAGGAGGAATGTGAGGGCGTTGACGATCAAATTGATGATTCGGATGCTATTTTTTCTGAGTTTTTAGGGGAGTTACATGCCCAGTTGCAAAACCTCATTTTTATGACCATCGATTATCATCAAGATATAGATGAGGTTTTTTCATTATTGATGAGTCGATTACGAAAAAATACGACATGGGTTGATTTTGAACTTCTTGATTTATTGTCGGAGTATGGGCGAGACCCACGATACTTACAACGGATGATTGAGTATATTGAAACGATGGTTGAGGTGGTTGAGGATAAGGTAAAAGGGTCTTTGTATAAAGTGTGGTATGAATTACTCGTAAAATATCAAGAAGAAAGTTTAGATGCGTTTCTTGAACGTCATGCCGATGTGCCAGTCTTAACAGAATTTCGAGTGGAACAATTCGTTTTGCAATCAAGGTATGAGGAAGCCATTCCGTTGATTTTAGAGCTTGAATCGTTTGAAGAAAATCGATTTGATGCGACATGGAAAATGTATCGCTATACGATTTATGAAAAAATGAAAGATATAGAGGCGATGAAAAAATTAGCGTATGAGCTCTTTGTTCAAGGGAATTTTGATTACTATGGGAAATTAAAAAAACTGTATGGCGAAGAGTTCCCTTTCATTTATGACTCGTTAAAATTAGAGTTGCGACAACTAGAACAGTCAAATCTTTATTTAAAAATGATAGAAAAAGAAAAAGATCAAGAGGCGCTACTCGCTTATGTGAAAGAAGATTTACGTTTTATTGAACGATTCGCTAGTTTACTTTGGGACAGATTTGAAACAGAGGTGCACGAGTTATATGAGCAATACATTAAACAAGAACTCATGAAGGTTAGTAATCGAAGTGGTTATCGTCGAATCTGTGCGATTGTTAAAAGATACCACGCATTTATAACCGAGGAGGCTTATCAAGCTCTCATTTATCAATTCATCGCAATGTATCCAAGACGACGTGCACTTATTGAGGAGTTACAGGGATTACTTAACGAAATTGATGAACTTCGCTTCCAACATAAAGTAAAGCAGCTAAATATTTACATTACATAATATATTATCCAAAATACCCAAAAAAAACTTTTCGATAATTTTCGACAATCATTGACAGGTTAGAGATTGGTGTAGTATCATTCAATCATCAATTAAAGGTTTGGTAGAAATCAGTTATAGATTGAGAAAATCTATGACTTGATATAGGGCATAAGTAATAGGTTATTAGAAGCAAAAGTTATAAATATAGAATGAGATTAATCTCTCAAAAGTGTCACTTATTCAAACGCAAAAGAGGTGATAGCTATGTATCGTGTGCTCTATAAAAGTTTGTTATATGTTTTAAAAGAGCATGCAAATAATATTTATCGTATCATAACGATAGTTAAGTACGAAATTATGGCTGAACATCGTGATTCAAAGTTGGGAATAGTATGGTCTGTTTTAAATCCTTTGATTCAAATTTTTTCGTTTTGGTTTGCTTTTGGATTAGGGATCAGGGGTGGCCAACCAGTAGATGGAATCCCGTATATTAACTGGATGCTCGCTGGAATTGTTCCATGGTTTTTTATAAGTGATGCGATTAGATCCGGAACGAACTCTATTCATCGTCGGATTAATATTATTTCTAAGATAAAGTTTCCACTTAGCATCTTGCCAACAGTGGAAGTATTAAAAGGTTTATTTGTTCATCTGATTACCTTAGGGTTAGGGATGATTTTTCTTTTTATGAATGGGAATTCCGTTCATTTGATGAACTTAGGTGTTCTCTATTATTTAGTTTGTGCAATTTTATTTGTCATTGCATTTGGAATGATAAGCTCAGTTTTAAATATGTTTACACGCGATGTTAGAAAGGGAATTAATGCATCAATGCGTTTACTTACTTATGTAACACCGATTTTGTGGACGATGGACAAGTTACCAGTTTCGCTTCAAAAGTTAATGTGTTTGAATCCACTGTATTATCTGATTCAAGGATATCGCGGAAGTTTATTAGCCTCGTCTAATATGCTACCTTCTTTTTCTGATGGAATTGTGTTTTGGTTTATTATTATTTCGATGTTCCTGATTGGAAGTATTTTAATGTACAAGTTCAAAAACAAATTGATTGATTTTATCTAGTTGGGAGAAGGTGACGTTGGTATGAGATGTTTTGCCGTAAAGCTTACAGGAGTTTCAAAAATCTATTCATTAAAGAATAAAACATCGAAGCAAAAGTTTTATGCGCTTAAAGATATTTCATTTGAAGTCCAAAAAGGAGACATTGTTGGTATATTAGGAACCAATGGTTCAGGAAAATCGACTTTATCGATGTTGCTCGCTGAAATTATGACCCCAGATATGGGCCACATAGGAATTAATGGGAAAACAGCATTAATTTCGATTCAGACCGGTTTAAATATGCAGCTAACAGGAATTGAAAATATTTATTTAAAGGGAGCATTGTTAGGACTACCAAAGGATGAGATAGAAAAGGTTATTTCAGTTGTAATGGATTTTTCAGAACTAGGAGATTTTTTATACGAGCCAGTGAAAAACTATTCAAGTGGAATGAAATCGCGATTAGGATTTTCTATTTCAATGGCATTAAATCCAGATATTATTATTGTTGATGAAGCACTATCTGTCGGTGATAAAGCCTTCGCAGATAAATGCTTGAAAAAGTTTAATGAGTTAAAAGCGGAAGGGAAGACCATCTTTTTTATCAGTCATTCTCTAAATCAAGTCAAACAGTTTTGTACGAAGGGATTATGGATTGAAGATGGGATATTAAAAACATATGGACCTATTGAAGAAGTCTCTGTTTTATATAGTAATTATTTGTCACAATTAAGTAAATTATCCGAAATTGAAAGAAAAGAATATAAGCAAAAAATATTCAAAAATAGATTGGTTGAAGATCAAAAGGTAAGGCTTAGTTTATGGAGTCGAATGCTAACTAAGTAGTTGAGTTAAAGGATGTATTATTTGTTTTTATAAAGTAGGAGTGTAGGAGGAGACTATAGTATGAAAAAAGTAATCACATACGGTACATTTGATTTATTTCATGTTGGACATTTAAACCTATTAAAGCGTGCAAAAGCGTTAGGAGATTATTTAGTCGTTGCTGTTTCGAGTGATGAGTTCAATGCCTTAAAAGGCAAAAAAGCTTATCATTCATTAGAAGATCGATTAGCTATCTTACAGGCCATCGAATTTGTTGATGAAGTTATTGTTGAAAATGGATGGAATCAAAAACCATTAGATATTCAAAATCATGAGATCGATGTCTTTGTAATGGGTGATGATTGGAAAGGAACGTTCGACGATCTTGGTGAATTATGTGAAGTAATTTATCTATCACGAACAGAAGGAATCTCGACTACAAAAATCAAAAATGACTTGAAAGAAGTCCAAAAAGCAAGTTAAATGTTTTGAAATGAATCGTTCCTTTGAGAAGGAGCAGCCTTAATAGTATTTATGGATAAAAGATTGTATTATCTACGAAGCCTTTAGGCCTATTGGACGATAGTACGACCGATGAACGTTTTACACCTACTTGATAATCGAGGGGGGAAGATAAAATCCTAGTGGCCTTAGCTATTAGGATTTTATTATGTAATTCCTTTTAAAAGAATATAGCCCCTAAAAAAGGAAGGAATAGATAAAATTTTAAAGAGTAGAATAAAAATAATTAGAAGTAAATAAAAAGGAGTAGAGTATGAATAAAGATCTAATTTATGTTAATGATGTGAACTTTAATAATGGTATTTTAGAACTAGTTACCAGAAAATCCATGAACCAAGTGTTATTGAAAAGTAAAGATTTAAGTTTTAAGTATGAGGTGAAGAATAATAAAGTCGATATAAAAGCCCTGATTTTATCAAACAAAATGTTTTTTCAAGATAATGCATTATATGAATTACAATGTGTTGATAATACACCTCAAATCATCTTTGTGGACTGTGCTCCTGTGGTAGGGAAAGAATATTTATGTAAAGATTATCAAATAGATTTTGAAAGTAGTAGATTTTATGTAGATATCTACATTAATAATTTGAATCAAGTAAAAATAAAAATATCAAAATCAAAAGAATTAAATCAGCCATCAACGGAAAACTTATTAGAAAATATTCAGATTGATAAGGATAAATTAATTTTTAGTTTGAAGATTAATTTAACTGATATGGAGGAGCACAACGGTTTTTGCTTTGAAGAACGATTACCTAAAGAAGTGAAATTTTATTTATATGATAAAAAGTTAGGAAATAGCCTTGTCATTAATCCAGTTAGTGTTAGCGATTATACATTCAAATTTGAAGCTAATATTGCAACTTGCTTAAAAGAAGAGGTCGATGAGTTATTTTTATTATTAGCTTTAGATGGGGAAAGAGCAGATTATAAATTAAAGCAAAGAATGAAGTTTAAAAAGTTTGTGTTTGATGCTGATGCTAATATTAGGTTTGGTGAAGTTTTAATAAATAACGACGGTCTTTCGATAAAATCAATTTCTAAATTTAAAATAAATCCAATTATTAGTAAGATTGTAGAGTCTAACGGGGTTCTTTTTACGGGTGACTTGAATTACGATTATAACTTTATTCAATCACAACTGTACCATTTAAATGTAATTATTGTAAGTAAAGATAAAAAAATGGAGATTGTAAAAGAAATAGTAATTAGAGGCGGTCACTTCGAATTTAATTTAGATGAATCAGAGATTATATCAATGAAGGAGTATAGCCCTGATATCTGGACCATTTATCTTGAAATAAAGAAAGAGAATGAAATTCAAAGATATCGAATGAAGTTTAAAGATCATTTAAAGAAATCTTTACTTTCAAAATCTTTCTTGTTGCCTAATCAAATTATTAACTTCAGAGCTTATTTAACTAAAGAGAAAAATGCTTTAGTATTGCAAGCGAAAAATAGTATTACCATCACAAAAATCTTATATATTTCTAGAAAAAACAATACATTAGAAATTAAATATCGTACAAAAGAAAATATTGAGAGTTTATTAGATAATAAACAAATTACTACGACTATTTGTAATGGCTCTGAAGAACTTAAAGAAAAGAGTTTTAAAAAGATAGGAAAACAAACGTTTATTAGTTATTATAAATGCAAAAACTTTGATCAATTTATAGAGGAAGCTAAACGAAAAGGATTAAAAATATCAGTTACTTCAAATGATGATAAATGCTTTTCTGATATTAAAGAGTTAGATTTAGATACAATTTATTCGAATGAATGGGAGAAATTCCAACGTAATAAAAAATATAAAAAGCTATGTGACATTTTATATAATAAATTATTCTTAAAGATGCCAATTAAAAAGAACCGTATAATGTTTGAAAGCTTTTTAGGAAGAAATGTATCGGGAAATCCTAAATATTTATATCATCAACTTGTAGAAGATGAACTAGATCAGCAATATGAACTAATTTGGATTTTAAATAATTTAGATGAAGAAATTGAGGGTAAGGGGAAAAAAGTTAAAAGAAAGAGTTTAATGTACTATTATTATATGGCAACATCTAAGTATTGGATTTTCAACTGTAGACAAGGAGATGAAATTAAGAAAAGAAAAGAAAATATATATTTACAGACTTGGCATGGAACTCCATTAAAGAAACTTGGAATGGATATGGACAATGTGAATATGGCAGGACAAACTGATATTAATGACTATAAAAGAAAATTTTATAATAATTCACGCAGATGGGATTATTTGCTTGCTCAGAACGATTATTCTAGAGAAATCTTTAAGAGAGCATTCTCATTTGATAAAGCTATTTTAAGTGGATATCCAGCAAATGATATTTTGTATCAAAGAAATAACGCACAAGATATTGAAAAAATAAAAGATAAATTAGGGATTCCTAAAAATAAAAAGGTTATTTTATATGCTCCAACATGGCGAGATGATAACTTCTATAAAAAAGGTCATTATCGCATGACAATTCAGTTAGAGTTAGATAAAATGCAAGAAGCATTAGGAGATGAATATGTTATCTTACTTCGTATGCATTACTTAATTACTAATAACCTTAATTTAGATAAATATAGTGGATTTGTTTACAACTATTCTCAAGGATATGACATACAAGAGTTATATTTAGTTTCAGATATTTTAATTACTGATTATTCATCAGTTATGTTTGATTATGCAAATCTAAAAAGACCTATTATTTTCTTTACATATGATATTGAACAATATAGAGATTCATTAAGAGGATTCTATTTTGATTTTGAAAAGGAAGCCCCGGGACCACTTGTAGTGGATACTGAAGGGGTAATTCAATCGATAATATCTTTAGATAAGATCGATGATGAATATGCGGTTAAAAAAGAGGCATTTTATAACAAATTCTGCCATATTGACAATGGAAATGCTGCGACTAACATTTTAAAAGAGATTTTGAAATAATCGATTAAGGATAAGTATTTATATAAATATCTTAAATTAAGATGATTATTAATTAGCTATAGGAATTTTGTCATGATTTATGAAGGTCGGTAGAATACTCGTGATTGTAGTCATGAGATGACTACCGACCTTTATAAAAATAGTGGTGTGAAGACCTTAGAATTGAGAGGATGGGATTTCTCTAATTATCATACACATCATGATAGAATCTAAATTTAGCGGGTGATTAAGTTGCAAAAAAATAAATGTTAAAAATCTTAGAGGTTGGAACGGTTTCGTTGCCCTGAAGAACTAATACTGGTAAGATCGTTTTACCAAGAATCCCATGACTTTAGTCGTGGGAGGTTCAAGGAGGAAAAATTTATGGAGGCTTTATTAACTGATTCAAATATTTTTTGTATAACTTATAATATTAAAGATCAATTTGGTGGAATGACGGCTTCTCTTTTAAAAAGAGCAAAAATATTTGGAGAACAAAAAAATATTCCAGTGACAGTTGTTACTTTTGCAATGAACTATGAATTAAGAAATAATGTTGAAGCGTTAAAAGGGAGTAAAATTGGTGACCAAACTGAAGTTGTTAATTTATATGAATTTTTAAGTAGAGAAAAATTTATTCCAACAACTATAAAAGTTTATGATGTGAAAGAAGATGGATGTGCAGTTGTTAAACAAAAAAATAAAAGACATTATCAGGTATTTGAAAATGGTAAATTAATTATGAAAAAAGATTTTGAGACTTATGATGGTAAATTAAGTTCCATATATTTTTTTCAATGATGAGTTAATTATCTATAAAAAAATGAGTATGATAAAAATGGGTATTTAAGAAGAACTATTTATTATAACACCTCTAATAATAAGTGGAAGCAAGTGTTATTTTATCGCCTAGATGGGACGTGTTATTTAAATAAACATTTAGATTATATTGATAATACTTATATTGTTCGAAAAATTTATCATTTTGATAAGAACGGTCAATTAGCTAATGAATTTAATAGCGAAGAAGCGATGAAAAAATTCTTTTTAGATGCCTTAACTGCGACTAAACAACATAACTTTTTGATTGTTGATTCAAAAGCGATGTTTCCATTTATCATAGATTACACAAATACTAATACGAATGAAATTTATAAGATTTATATGAATCATAATCCACATACTAATTTTCCGTATACATACAACTCAACTATTCGAAATAAGATGAAACCTATTTATAATCAAGTTGAGAAGCATGATGCAATTATTGTGCTAACAAATGAACAGAAGACAGATCTTGAGTTAAGATTTGGTGTGCTAGATAATTGTTTTGTAATCCCGCATTCATTTTCAGGTCACGATGATATTGGTGAGTTTGAAAAAAGAAGTTTGAATAAAGTGATTTCAGTAGCCCGATTTGATGAACAAAAACAAAATGATCATTTAATTAAAGCCTTTAGTAAGGTTATTAAGGAAATTCCGGATGCAGTGTTAGAATTTTATGGATTTGGTGATAAACAACAAGAAATGCAAAAGTTAATAGATGAACTGGGACTAGCCAATAATGTATTTATAAAGGGATCTACAAATGATGTAAAAAGCGTCTTTAAAACTGCAGCTTTTAAAGCAATGTCAAGTAAGTATGAAGGACAGGGGTTAGTGATTCTAGAAAGTTTATCGTATGGTTGTCCAGTTATCAGTTATGATACTAAATATGGTCCAAAAGATATGATAAAAGATGGTGAAAATGGATATATTGTTGAGTATAATAACATTGATGCACTTGCGGATTCAATGATTAAGTTACTGAAAAATCCTGAACAAATTAAGTTTTTAAGTCAAAATTGCAAAAATAGTCTGGAAAACTATACAGATGAAATTTTTATGGAAAATTGGATTAACTTGTTTAAAACATTAGTTACACGAAGAATGATTAATAACACCTTAAATAAATGTATTCTTGATACAAGAGAGAGTAAGTGGAGTGATTTTGATAATAAATTATTTTCTATTAATACTAAGTTAGTAATCGATGAGAAATGGAGAACGAATGTGAATATAGGGACAGTCTTTTATTCTCTAGTAAATCGGAAATCCCATGAAAATTTTGAGATAAAGATAGATATTATTATTGAAGATAAACAGGCACATTGTTTTATCAGTGAATTAAATCTAAATACTATTTCTTTTGAATCTAATGATAAAAAAGGTTATTGGGATTTATATTTAAACTTAGAGATACTGGGAGAATTTAAGATGTTACGTTGTGGAAGTTCTAATCATACTGAAAAATTCAATAGCATTAAAAGCTTAGATGGATTTTTGGTTAAACCTTATTATACAAAACATAATAATTTAACATTACAGATACAGTAGCTAATTTTATGAGTATTGTAACTGAATTTTGTAATTATTAAAGGTGAATCCATGAATATAAAAATAGTTATTAAGAAAAAAATAAATGGTTTTATAAAGTATCTTTATCGATTATTTTATAAGCTAATTCCAATACAAAAAAAAACGTTTTTATTTGTAGCTTATCATGGCAGAGGATATCTTTGTAATCCTAAGGCGATTCATGAGTATATGAGTCAATGTGAGGCTTATCATGACTATCAATTTATTTGGGCTTTAAAGAAAGATCATTATGTGGATATTCCAAATGCTAAAGTTATTAGATATAACAGTCTTCAATTTTTTTATTATTTAGCACGCAGTAAATATTGGATATTTAATTGTAAAATGCCAGCATATTTAATGAAGAAAAAGGATCAAATTTATTTACAAACTTGGCATGGAACACCATTGAAAAAACTTGCTCATGACATCAATATTGGACCAAGTGCGACTTTTTATCGGAGCCAAGTAACCAAAGATCAAATGACAAAGAACTATGATATTGATCGTCAAAGATATGATTATTTTTTATCGCCAAGTGCATTTGCTACTGAAAAGTTTATAAGTTCATTTCAGTTAAATCTTAATCAAATTTTAGAGGTCGGCTATCCGCGAAATGATTTTTTGACAAACATCACAGAAGAAAAAATCAGGCAGCTTAAACAGAAATATAATCTTCCACAGGATAAAAAAATTATTTTGTATGCGCCAACTTGGCGAGATAATTCCTATAATAGTAAAGGGTATACCTATGAGATTCAAGTTGATTTTAAATACTGGAAATCTAAACTTTATCCGAATTATGCTGTTTTATTTAAGCCCCATTATTTAATTACAAATCAGTACGAATATCCAGATTTAAATAATTTTTTATATTTCATGAAAGAAGATACTGATATTAATGAGCTATATGTGATTAGTGATGTCTTGATTACTGATTATTCTAGTGTCTTTTTTGATTTTGCCATTTTAAGGCGTCCAATTTTGTTCTATATGTATGATTTAGAGGAATATAAAGAAAATATTAGAGGATTCTATTTAGATGTACCTACTGATTTACCAGGAGAGGTTATAACAGAGGAAGATGAATTAATTCATCGTTTAGAAAACCTAGAGATTTATTTCCATCAATATATAGATAAATTAAAGAATTTTAATCAGGTTTATAATAGTTATCAAGATGGAATGTGTTCCAAAAAAGTAGTAGAAGCTGTTATTGACTTAAAGTAAGGTGAATACTATAGTGAGAAATTTTATAGTCTGTTTCATATTAAAGATATTTTATTTATTATTCTTGCCTTTAAAAGTTAAACGAAATCAAATTGTCTTTATTTCTTATAAAGGTGATAAATTAGAAGCTGATTTTAGATTGCTATCGGAAGCATTGGAACAGAAACGAAATTATCAATTAAGGTATGTGTTAATTAGGTATGAGAACAACTTATTAGGAAATATAAAATATCTGATTAATTGTCTTATTCAGGCCTACTATATGTGTACATCTAAAATTGTACTTCTAGATTATAATAATTATGTGGCTTCAACAATCCATAAAAAGGGTGTATGTGTGATTCAACTTTGGCATGCTAGTGGGGCTGTCAAAAAATTTGGAAACGACGTTACACGTCAATATCGAATTAAAAATTATGATTATGTGATTAGTACATCAGATGTTTGGAAAGGTCCATACAGTTCGGCCTTTAATGTTCAGGAAAGTCAAGTTATTTCACTTGGATTACCTCGCAATGATTGTTTGAATTGTATGCAAACGGTGAATAATTATCGTAACCAGGTTCTAAAAAAATATCCGAAAATGAAAGGTAAAAAAATTATTTTGTATGCGCCAACCTTTCGAGGGAACTTTTTTACAGGCATAAGTTATGAAAAAATTGATTTAGATTTTATACAAAAAGGTTTAGGAAATGATTATGTAATCATTTATAAATTACATCCCTTATTAAAAGATGAGAAATTATCTGAGAATGATTTTATTATTAATGGTAATAAGGATAGTATTTTTAAATTAATGGCAGCTGCTGACTATTTGATTACGGATTATTCGTCTATTTTATTTGATTATAGTATTTTAAGACGTCCGATTATTGGCTATGTGCCTGATTTGAAAAAATATAGTTTAGAAGTAGGGACTTATATGGACTATGTTCAAACAATGCCTTTTCCTAGCTGTTATACAGAAGAAGAGGTAGTGAATACAATTATGGAAAATCACTTTGATTTAGACCGAATTGAAGCATTTAATCAAGTGTATTTTAAATATCATGATTCTAATTCAACCCAGCGTATCATGTCATTTATTGATCAAATCATACAGGGATAAGAAAATGGGACTGTCTTAAAATAGATAGTCCTCGAATTAAAAAAGCTTGAAACATACAGAAGAAGTAGTCATATTTGGTGGAACTGCTTTTTTTGTATATTCATGAAAGCCAGACTCTTCTCTAAAATGAAAAAATCGTAAATGTAGCTATGAAAGTGAGAATTGTACAGACTGTCCATGATAATCAATATGTGCCCAACTGAGAAAGGGAAACCACAGATGGATTGAAGTGTCCTAAAAAATGGTTTCATTAAGAGCAAAATCACTAGAAAACATTCAAGGTTAAAATTCAAATCAACCGTTGTGAGCAATAACTTCATACAGAAAAGGTCACTTACATAAGGAGAATAGAAACCAATTTTGAAGGAAAGAGACGTCCTTCTTTTTGTCGTACTTAAAAAATAGTTATAAGATTAGAAATAAAAAAGTATTCTATCATGTTTTCTAAAAAATCCAATAAAAAAAGGAGCTTGTAGCTCCATGACTATGAAATACTAGTCATTTTGACACGGCCCCTTTTTTAATTATTCATCGTCATATAATTAATCACAAAACTATGAACTAGCTCGTCTTCACTGGCAAATGAGGTTTTATAGTAAGTATGATAGTTAAAGGATTGAATGTAAACATTCGGGTTATCTTTCAGCCAGTTGTTGACGGTCTTCACCAAAATCTCTTCCCCTGCTGTGCTTGAAAAGATTTTAATCATAGAGACTCCTCCTTTAACAAATGAGATAATACATTATATGTGTCAAAAGTCCAAAAAATGCTTCATCTTTTGTATGAAAATGATGGATTTAGGATTATAATAGAATAATTAGTTAGAAATGAGGCGTTAGTATGAAGAAGTGGATTTGGATATTGAGTGGTTTAGTGCTATTGATCATCGGGGGTGTTTATGTTAATCGTCATCTTCCCGAATGGATGATTAAAGGTGGACTCGCGTATGTACAGAAAACGGATTATGCGTTAATTTTAGAGTCAGATAAGGTTTCGCTGGATACGGACCAAAAGGCTGTGGCCAAAGAAGTATTGCAAACAATGACCTATGATGTGAAAGGGACCCGTCTGTTAGGCGATGAAGCGTTTGTGACTGTTGAGGTGACGCTTGTTGATTTAATGCAGCTTATTGTGGATGAAAAAGAAGCCATTTTTAAAAATACGTTAGCAGATTGGAAACAAACACTGAATGATTTATTTAATCAGCGAATAGAAGGGGTTGTTATTCGACAGTTAGCACTTGTTTTAGAGCAGACGAGTGAGAAGCCGATGACGACTGTCACGATTGAGGTTCCGTTTGTTCGAGAATATCTATGGTGGAAACCTGTGATGACGAAAGAATGGATCGAAGCCATCGTACACGATTATTTAACGCACGAATAGGGAGCGGATGTGTCGCATATGCTTTTTTTAGAGGAGCGTGATGCGCATGAAATTAAGTCGCACCGATTTATTTTGGGGAATTGCACTCATAGTGATAGGAATTGGGTTTGGTGGAGAAGCGTTAGGATTATGGAATTTTGAAGTGTTTTTTAATGGCTGGTGGACGTTATTTATTATTGTGCCTTGTCTAACCAATATGTTTGAATCAGGAATTAAGCGATCAAATACCATTGGTTTGACGATCGGTAGTTTGTTGTTATTATCGAGTTGGAATGTGGTACCAGAGGAGTTAGTTGTTCCTCTTTTATTAGTTGTCATTGGGGGTGTTTTAATTTTTATCCGTCCCTGGTCTGACAGAAATGATTAATCATTTCTGTCTTTTTTAGTTGCTTTTTAGGGACAAGGGGAGTAAGATAAACATATATTAATTAAAAATAGACACCGGTTGAAACTTTATAGAAGAGTTTCCCTATGGGAACACCGAAGGAGTCATACTCTCAGGTACTTGTTAGCAAGTGAGGACTGTAAAGTGGACGGAACTCTGGAGAGACCTATTGATTAGGCGCCGAAGGGGCAAGGCAGTGATGCTCAATCTCTCAGGCAAAAGGACAGGGATATTATCGACTTTTTTGAGACGCTTTTTTTAGCTGCCTCAATTTTTCGTTAATGCTAACTCCAGAGTCATCTTTTTAGGATGGCTCTTTTTTGTTAGTTAGGTGAATAAAAGTGCTCTTGAAAAAGAAACATCCCTTCTTTTTTAGGCAACCCGTCGGGTGTGGAAAAAAGGAGACGATCGTATGATTCAATTTTTAGACCAGTTAGATAATTTTATTTGGGGGCCCCCTCTACTTGTGTTATTAGTCGGAACAGGAATCATGTTAACCATTCGTTTAGGATTGATTCAGGTGACTAAACTTCCTCAAGCCTTAAAGCTGATTTTTAAATCTGATCATTCAGGTGAAGGTGATATTTCTTCATTTGGTGCGTTGTGTACCGCTTTAGCGGCAACGGTTGGAACTGGAAATATTATTGGTGTGGCCACAGCTTTAGCAGCAGGAGGACCAGGTGCATTATTTTGGATGTGGTTCGCGGCTTTCTTTGGAATGGCAACGAAGTATGCTGAAGGTGTTTTAGCGATTAAATATCGTCAGCTTGATGAGAATGGTCAGGTAGCGGGTGGCCCAATGTATTATATTACAAACGGAATGGGTGAAAAATTCAAACCGTTAGCGATTTTCTTTGCGTTTAGTGGGGGCTTAGTCGCGTTATTTGGAATGGGGACATTCACGCAAGTGAATGCCATTACGAGTAGTATTGAAAATACGTTACATCTTCCAGCTGAGGGAGTGGGGATCGTGTTAGCACTATTAGTGGGGATTATCACTTTTAGAGGCATTAACTCGATTTCAAAGGTGGCAGAAAAAGTGGTACCTGTTATGGCAGCCTGTTATCTTATCATCTGTGTCACCATTTTAGTGATCAATCACGCTTCACTTCTCCCAGCTTTTGAACTGATTTTTAAAAGTGCATTGACCCCAACAGCAGCGGTTGGTGGATTTACGGGAGCAACGGTAGCGATGGCCATTCGAAATGGAGTTGCGCGCGGGGTCTTCTCAAATGAGTCCGGACTTGGAAGTGCACCGATTGCAGCGGCGGCAGCGAAAACAGAGTGGGCAGCTGAGCAAGGATTAATTTCCATGACAGGAACATTTATTGATAGTTTAATTATTTGTACGTTAACTGGATTAACACTCATGGTCACAGGCGTTTGGCAAATGTCTGATGTTGCCACAGGAGCGTTAACAGAAACCGCGTTCAATACGGTTTTACCAACGATTGGAGGACTTCCATTAGGATCCGTATTATTAATGGTTTGTTTATCATTATTTGCTTTTACCACAATTTTAGGTTGGAACTATTATGGAGAGCGTTGTTGTGAGTTCTTATTCGGCGTGAAAAGTATTACACCGTATCGTTTGATTTTTGTTTTAATGGTAGGACTTGGGGCTTTTCTACAACTGGAAGCTGTGTGGTTAATTGCTGATATCGTTAATGGATTAATGGCACTACCAAATTTAATTGCGATTGTCGCTTTAAGTGGAGTTGTTGTTGCCGAGACAAAAGCTTACTATGAACATCTTCAAGAACGCAAGCTACAATCAGTGGAATCTATCCAAGCGATGGAGGATTAATTTTATCATTTAATAAATAAAATCAGGTGTAGGAGTGAAAAGAACCGGATCACATTTATTAAATGTTGAGAAAGGCCTTATAAAATAAGACAAAATGACTATAAAATTTTTATGTTTGTAAAAAAAACTTGAATTTTCAAATTTATTTGCGATAATAATATCAATATTCAAAAGAGAAAAAGGAGGATGAAAATATGAAAAAGTTACCGTTAATTGCACGCATTGTGATATGGCTTTTAATCGGGATTAGTCTGGGGGTGATCTGTCGCACCACGGCGTTTGAACTACCGATTGCTATGACGGCAACCTTTCGTACTTTGTTTGGAGCCTTCTTATCTTTTGTTATACCGTTAATTATTCTTGGACTGATTATTCCTGGAATTGCTTCCCTTGGACGTCAGTCAGGTAAAGGGTTATTATTAACAACTGGGTTAGCCTATGTGTCAACGATTTGTGCAGGATTAACTGCTTTTGTGATTGGGAAGGTTTTCTTACCAATGTTTACAAGTGGTCTAGGCTTATTACACAGTGAGGGTTCTTCGGTGTCACCTATCTTTACCATTGATATTCCAGTACTGATGAGTGTCATGAGTGCTTTAGTTCTCGCTTTTATTTTAGGGATTGGATTAGGTGCTAACAAAGATAGTGTGTTATTAAAAGTTTGTCAAGATTTCAGTGAGATTATGATGGGGGTGATCGGTAAGGTGATTGTTCCTATCGTACCACTTTATATCGGTTCCGTTTTTTCAGAATTAAGTTATAGTGGAGAAATTTTTGTAACCATCAAATCATTCTTAATGGTTTATGTTGTTTTATTCTTATTACAAGTTGGTTATTTACTAATTTTATATAGTGTGGCTGGAGGGATTAAACGTAAAAATCCATTTGCTTTATTAAAGAAAATGTTACCTGCTTATTTGACCGCTATTGGAACACAATCTTCGGCTGCAACGATTCCTGTAACACTTGAATGTACAAAATCAAATGAAGTAGATGAGGAAATTTGTGAGTTTGTCATTCCATTATCAGCCACGATTCATATTGCAGGTGATACGATGACACTTGTGCTCACATCTATGGCGATCTTCTTTATGAATGGTCAAGTGCCAACGCTAGCACAATATATCCCGTTTATTTTAATGCTGGGTGTGATTATGATTGCTGCCCCAGGAGTACCAGGTGGAGGTGTCATGGCTGCTTTAGGTTTATTAGAGTCAATGCTTGGATTTGGAGCACTTGAAACCCCATTAATGATTGCCTTACATGCGGCACAAGATAGTTTCGGAACAGCGACAAATGTCACAGGAGATGGAGCTATAGCCATTTTTGTTGAGAAATTGATGAAACCCTCAAAAGAAAAGTCAACTCAAACGGTTGGCGTTGAACCAGTTATTCATGATTAGTGATTAAACCAGTTACGAAAAGTAACTGGTTTTTTATGTTTAATAGATATATTTTCCTTCTTTTTCGTCCATACTACGATGGAATCAATAGGAAAGGGTGGTAGGGTATGGACTTATCGAATTATGAGTCTTTACGTGCATGCTCAGCCGATGAGGTGCTTCATCAATTAAGGCAAGCAAATCAAAAGTTAGAAATTTATGCTGCGGAGATTAATCCTGAACTTTTTGTCAATTTACAATTACCAACATTTCCAAAAGCAGATGTCATCATGTCTAAAGAAGTCTTAAGCGTTTCAGATGATGAGTTTTTAGCGTTATTTCATCGTGTTTTTTATGAATCTTTACAGGTTGAAATCGATTTGAAAGAAGAGAAACGAATTAAATACTTAAAAGGTTGGTGCCTGTTAGCGATTGTTTGTGTTTCCATTTTATTTATTAGTTTTAGTCAAAATCAGGAACTCAAAGTTTTAATGTTTATCATCGTCATGGCACTTTGTGGGTGTTTATATGAGTTACTTAAACATAAAACGAAGTTATTTGTCTCAGATATTAAACGACGAACAAATTTTAAAGTGATGGCGGATAGCTTCCTTGGATTTTTACCAACCGTTTATATTATTGATCAACAGATGTACATTGGAGCTAATTTGTTAAAACGTCCATGTAGTATGGAGTTTTATTCTGTTGAATCTGAAGCTGAGCAACAGCAGCTAAAATCAATCTATGAGCATTATGTGATGGCTAATAGACGTATTCAAGATGAGTTTATTATTGGTCAATATTTCGAACGAATGCATTCGGATGAGCTGTCTAGTATGAGTTGGCAAGATTAGATTATCTAAGACCTTAAGCTACGTTGATATATAAGTCCAGATAAGTTTTTTACATCGTAAAAACTTTTAGCTGGACTATAGTCTGCCTTGAACGGCATGATCATCCCATATTTCGGTTGCTGTATTAAACGTAGAAAACATTTCTGTTTGTATATAGGCAACAAAATCAGAGACTTTTTAATCATTAGTTTTTGTTTAAGAGGTTATTTTTGAGCGATTCATGTTTAGTATTTGCTATATTAGAATATTTTTTTGAGGGGGAATCAATCTATGAAAGCATTAGGTTATAAAAACTAATTATCAAATTGAATAGAAGTAAATCATTAATGAGGAAAGTAATTAAATCTATTGTTGAAAAAACAAATCCATATTTTTATATAATATTGAAAAAAGTCGAAATAATGTAAGGGATTAAAGAAATGAATTTAGATACTCATGTGAGGAATAAAAACAAATCGCTTGTAAAATGATGTCAAATTGAGTAAACTATTATTATTTGATAAAATATATTGGAGGTTATTGCGACTCATGCAAAGTACATTTTTTACAGATTTTTTATATTTAACAGATATTAAGACGATTCTTTTTATCGTTGTGTTATTTGCTTTATTCTTTGTAATGAAGCAAATGGAGAAAAAGAAAGTTAAATTTTCAACACGTATGTTATCTGCAACTGGAATCGGATTGGTCTTAGGACTTTTAATTCAAGTAGTCGGGGGATTCCCAGATGCACCACTTGAGGTGCCATTCATTGCAGAAATTAATAAATGGTATGGACTATTTGCTAATGGATTTATGGATTTATTAAAAATGTTAGTTATTCCATTAATTTTCGTCTCAATCATGCGTGTTATTATTAACATGAAACAAGGTGAAAATTTAGGGAAATTAACAGCTCGTACGTTAGGTCTTTTACTTGGAACGACTGCTATTGCAGCGATGATTGGATTAGTGGTCGGTAACTTATTCCAATTAGGTGTGAATTCACACTTAGTAGCTGGAGAGGCAACGATTCGTGAAGTAAGTTCACTTGTAGATACGTTACGTGGATTATTGCCCTCTAACCCAATCGCAGCGATGGCTGATGGTAATGTTGTTGCTGTTGTGATCTTTGCAGCCTTCTTAGGACTTGCTACAAAGCGTCAAACGAAAAAATATTACGATATTGTCAAGCCATTCATTGATTTAGTTGAAGCTTTTTATAAAATTATCTTAAGTGTTGCGATGACAATCATTAAATGGATGCCATATGCGGTTATTGCCTTACTTGCGAATACGATTGCAGGGCGTGGAATGGTTGCTCTTGGGGAAGCTATCGACTTTATTTTAGCTACATATATTGGTGTCGCCTTAATGTTTGTCGTGCATTTAATTTTAATTGCCTTAAGCGGATTAAATCCATTCCGTTATGTGAAAAATGTTTTAGATGCCTTAGTTTTAGCTTTTACGTCACGTTCATCACTTGGAACATTACCAGTAAGTATTGAAAAGTTAACTGATAATGTGGGACTAGATAATGGGACAGCAACGTTTGTTGGAAGTTTAGGTTCAAATGCCGGAATGAACGGATGTGCTGGAATTTATCCAGCTTTAGTGGCCATTACAGTAGCCAATATGACAGGAACACCAATTGATATGACATTTATCATTATGTTAGTGATTGTCATTGCCTTAGCTTCATTTGGTATTGCTGGTTTACCAGGTTCTGCGACAATGGCTATTTCAGTTGTTTTATCAGGAATGGGAATGGGAGAATACTTCCCATTAATTGCAGGGATTATTGCGATTGATCCAATCTTAGATATGGGACGCACGATGTTAAATGTTAATGGAACATTAACAACGGCAGTTTTAGTTGGAAAATCATTCAACAAAATTGATCAGGATGTTTACTACGGACGTAAACAAGTCGTGACAGAAGAATAATAATAAAAGACGGATCGTTTCATTTGAAATGTTCCGTCTTTTTAGTTTCTTAGGCTTTCATTTCTGTGATTCCCATATCCAGTAATTGAAGTTTAATGGATCCAATTTTTGAATCTTTAGCGACTTCATACTTTGTTGGTTCAATAGGTTCTAAAGCACCAACGATATCGATAATCTCATGGTTATCTGATAATCCTTGTGTCGTAATCACTTTGTAGCAGGCAATGATTTCTTTATCTTCTTGATGTTCAATTTTAGTGTATTCCGTATAGCTATTGGCTGAGACTTCATTCCATGCGTGGAAGAATTCGATATTAAAGTTTAAAGCTTTTAAATGCTCACGGAAAATATCGATGCGTTCAATTAGATAGGCATCTTTTAAATCGTCTAATTCAATCGTCATTAAGTCATTTAAAAAGGTTTGTTGTTCTTCCTTTGTTGCTAAACGTGTTTGATTATCTTCATCCATCGTTAATTGTTGTTGATAACAACCATATACTTTCGTATTTAATTGGATTTTCCATTCTGCTTGCATTGGTTTAACTCCTACATCTATTAGTTTTTCTGATTGTATTTTACTATATTTTTGGTTAAATGAGTAGGGAATGTTAGTTATGAATGATGATTATGGTGATTAGTTTCTATTTAGTCATAAAATTGTGATAGGTATCCTACAAAAGTCAGTAATTTTATAGGGGGAAAGAAGTGATAGTAGATAATGATCTACTTTTATGAGTGTTTTAGAATTTTATTAAATGATATTAAAAACATCGAAACTTTAGGATTTCGATGTTTTTAATTGGTCAATGAAATTAAAGAAGCTTTGTAAGCTTGAAAGATGATGGGTTTCTGTAATTCGTCCTTTTAATCCATTGATAAATGCTTCGGTGTACATAATCGGAGCGGGACGCGACTTACTGTATCGGTATCCATTTTCTTGCATCATGCATCGTAAATAACGTTCGTGATAAAGAGATGAGGTCGATACGAGACGACGACTTAGATCATTTTCCATATATTCAGGATCACTGGAAGAGACGTTGTAATGTGTTAAAAATGGTAAAAACTTTTCACTAGGTTGCGCTGGGAAAAAGTCACGATTTCCAAGTAACCAGGTTTCGAGACACTTATTTTGAACAAAGATGACAAATGGGCAAGTTAGAGGTTTCGGATAATTTTTGATTTTTTGGGTGACGATTTCGGTTCGCCTTTCTGTGCCCTCCTCATCACCATCTAAGAAAATTAAGAGGTAGTCAATTTTTTGAGTGTCATTAATCGTCTCAATCGTTTGTCCGAGGACATTTTTTGAAGGGGACGTTGCATCGGTTCCAAGTATTCGCGGATAGCCCAGTCCACTAAAAATAACATATTGATTTTCTGTCATCTCATCGATCGTCGGTGCCCGAGTGATAGAGGGAAGTAAGAGTGGAATCCAGTGATCAATAATTTTATGGCCGGATTTTCCATCTTCAACGAGAATGTAGAGATTCATGTTATAAGACCCCCTCAAATTCTAATCGATTCATTAATTCAAAAAAGGCATCATATCTCGTTTTTCCGATTCCGAATTCTTCAGCTGATTGGGCATGGATTGTCGATTGTTCTCTTGTGATAATCTGCCATGATTCACTCGGAATATTATTGATGATATAGGGATGATGACTACTTAAAATCAGTTGAAGATCTTCACGTGCGACTATTTGTTCGAGTAAAGGTCCCATACAGTTTAACCCGAGTCCATTTTCAAATTCATCAATCAAGAGTAAAGATCCAGATTCGCTTAAAATCACTTCAGTTAAATAATAAAAAGTTTTAAGCATTCCATCTGATAGAGTTTCGATGCTTAACCATTCACCACTTTTTTCTTTGAAGAAAAGGTGAAGAGCAGATTGAGGGGTACATTGGACTTGAATATCTTCAATCGAATCAAAGATAAGTTGAAAAATTGAGAGAATCTCTTCTTTTTGCTCGTTACTTGCAAGGATAAACCGTTTGGTGAATGAATTCGTTTGTCTGATTTGATTGATAGGTTTCATCAAGTTAATAGAAGGAAGTTGGGTGATTAAATCTGAGGGAGCATCTAATAATGCTTCATTGCACCAAAGTCGAATGATAACCGGATGATGATCTTCTATATAAACGAAGTAATGATAGTGTTGATGGTTTAACTCAAAGCGTAATTCATACTCTCCATCTTCAAGGTCGGATGAAGATTGCCCCATTAAAAGTTTAAAAAGGCTATCGATATAGGTCAAAACTTGACTTTTTCCAGAACCTGAGACTCCGACTAATAACGTGAGCGGATGAAATGATGAAAGATTAACACAAAGTCCCGTTGCACTACTCGCACGCAATGACTCCAATCGCACAGTGATCGCCCCCATTTTATTTTTACTTAGTATAAGATATGAAAAAATGAGTTAAAGTGTGAATTGCCCGTATTTCTTAAGATTTTCTTAATCAAGAGGTAAACGACAAAAAAAAACAAAAATCTACAAATTTGTATGTTATAATTAAGGAAAAAAATCAGGAGGCATCGAGGAATGGGAAAAAAAAATAAAGTAAAAATCATGCTTATAACTCTGGTTGTTGTTGTAATTGGAGTTGCAGGATTTTTTATGTGGAAGAGTGGACCGTCTAATAATGGATTAATCGCCTATGTGGATTCGGTTTCAACGATTACAGATCTTGGGAGTGGAACTGGATTAAATAATCGATATAGTGGGGTAGTAGAGCCACAGGAAACGATTGAAATTAATCGTAATCAAGAGCGACAAGTCAAGGAATTGTTTGTGAAAATCGGTGATAAAGTTGAGGAAGGTACAGAACTTTTTGCTTATGATACAGATGAAATAAGTTTAAGTTTAAGTCAAGCCGAATTAGAGTTAGAGCGCTTGGGGGCATCTATTATAAGTTTAAATGAGCAAATTAAATTATTAAACTCACAAAAAGCTTCAGCACCCGAAGATCAAAAATTAGACTATACGTCACAGATTTTAAATACTGAAAATGACTTAAAACGCGCAGAGTATGATAAAAAAAGTAAAGAAGTTGAAGTTGCGCAATTAAAAGCTTCACTAGAAAATTCAGTCGTGAAAAGTACCGTTTCAGGAGTGGTGAAATCAATTAGTGAAAATGGATATGATATGTATGGCCAGAATGAAGCATATATTACGTTATTATCAACGAAAGATTATCGAATTAAGGGAAAAGTGAGTGAGCAAAATATTTGGCAATTACAAGCTGAGCAACCGGTTATTATTCGTTCGCGTGTGGATGAAACACAAACATGGAGTGGTATGATTACGCATGTCGATTTAGAAAATACAAAGTCTAACAACAATAATAATTACTATGATAGTAATGGTGAGAGTGGAAGCACTTATCCGTTTTACATTGAGCTTGACTCAGCGAGCGGTTTAATTTTAGGACAACATGTTTATATTGAATTAGACAATGGACAAGATGAGGTGAAAGAAGGCGTTTGGTTATATGACTATTATCTTGTCCATGAAGAAGATGGAGATTATGTTTGGGTTGCCACAGAAAATGATAAATTAGAAAAACGTAAAGTTACACTGGGTGAGCTAGATGAAGAATGGATGCGATATGAAATTTTAGATGGTTTAACAGTAGATGATTACATTGCTTTTCCAGATGACCGTTTAAGTGAAGGAATGTCTTGTGAGCGAATGCTAGGATCAGGAGGATATTTATCAATGGAGGAGTCAGATTTCAAAGAAGGATTTGAAGGAGATTTTAAAGAAGAATTCAATGAAGAAGTTGAAGGGGAGTTCGATGAAGGTATTGAATCTGAGGTCATAGAAGAAACTGAGAGTACAACCATTTCACCGTCTTCAACGACAAGTCAAAGTGCCAGTAAACAATAGGGGGGAGGCTGAGCAATGATTTTACAGTTAGAAAATATTAATAAACACTATTTACAAGATAAACTTGAAGTCCCTGTCCTAAAAAATATTACGTTTGAAGTGGAAGCGGGAGAATATGTCGCCATCATGGGACCTTCAGGATCAGGAAAGTCAACCTTAATGAATATATTAGGTTGCTTAGACCTCCCTTCATCAGGAAGTTATCATCTTAATGGATTAGATGTTTCAAAATTAAATGATGTACAGTTATCAGATTTAAGATTAAAAGAAATTGGATTTGTTTTTCAAAGCTTTCAATTGTTATCACGCCAAAGTGCGCTTGAGAATGTAGAGTTACCATTGACTTACGCTGGTGTTTCAAAACAGGAACGTCGTCAACGAGCGACGTTGGCTTTAGAGCGTGTTGGATTAGGTGAACGATTACACTTTAAACCGACTCAGCTTTCAGGGGGACAAAAACAACGTGTTGCGATTGCAAGGGCGATGGTAAATAATCCAAGCATTTTACTAGCGGATGAACCGACAGGTGCATTGGATAGCAAGTCTGGTGCGCAAATTATGTCACTTTTTAAGAAGCTAAATGAAGAAGGCGTCACAATTGTAATGATTACTCACGATCGTGCAATTGCAGACCAAGCTCAGCGAAAGATAGAAATTTTAGATGGAGAGATTGTTTATCATCCAGAGAGAGGGGGCGTGGATCGATGAAAAAAGCACCTTTAATAATTGGCGCTTCGTTGCTTTCATTTGGTTTGATTGGTGGAGGAGTTTATGCTTATCAGCAACTAAGTAGCGGCTCAGCGATTGAGGTACAACCTGTTGCGTACATTAGTACGTCATGGTGGGGCGACGTGAATGAATCAGATGGTTATGTTACATCGGATATGACACAAGAGGTCATGCTTCAAGATCGCAAGGTAATCAAAGAGGTACTGGTTCAAGAAGGACAACAAGTATCGATTAACGATCCATTGTTAGTTTATGATAGTACGTTAGTTGAGTTGGAACTTGAAATGCAGCGACTAACTATCGAAAGTTTAAAAGTAAACATTGATTCAGCTAAACGTCAGTTACAAAAATTAAATTCAACTCAACCGATTGCAAAAAGTGAAGGAAACCCAGTGACCACAATGCCCGTGTCATTAACAAGAACACGAACAACAGAAGGAGAACAAGAAGAAGTTTTAACCTATGCCACAGCGTTAACACCTCTTGAGGATGGAACTTATTCTTTAGAAGTTAAAGCTTCAGCCAAGTTAAATGTGTCATTCTTATATCGTTTAAAGGGGTTAGATGAAGTGGGACAAACTCAAATTTCACAACCGATTCAGTTAAGTTTGACTCTTTTATCGGATGATGGATCACAACCAATGATTAAAGTATTAGATGGATCAAGCTTAGAAATTCCAGCAGAGTTTATTGAAATAACAGTTAGTGACTATTTTAAAGAAAGTATACCTGATGAACCTGAACAAAACCAACCAGATCATGAGGAGAAGCCTGATCAAAAACCAGAAGAAGAACCAGAACAGCCGATATATCCAGATCAGGAGCCTGAAGAGGAACCTGATATCTCACCAGATCTCCCTGATTTACCACAAGAAGGGTATACTAAAGAGGAGTTAGCACAATTAATTCAGGAAAAAAAGACAGAGATTCAAACATTAGAACTTGATTATAAAGAGGCACTTCTAAAAGAAGAGAAGATTAAAAAAGAAATTGAAAATTTAACGGTTCGTAGTAGTGTTAACGGAGTGGTCAAAAAAGTTGGCGATCCAAGTGTCGGTTCGATTGAAGGATCAGCATTTATTGTTGTTAGTAGTGATAGTGGCCTTTATTTAAAAGGAACGTTAACAGAATACCAATTAAATGAGGTGGAACCTGGACAAATGGTAGAGGTGATGTCATGGGATACAGGAAATAGTTATATTGCTTCTATCACAGAGATATATCCATACCCAGTCGATGATCCGTATTCGTATGGGAATCAAAATGTTTCTAAGTATCCTTTTGTCGCTTATATTGAAGATGCCACCGATTTAAAAAATAATATGTCTGTTTCGGTTCGAGTTCAAGAAAACGTTGAAAATTCAAATGCTTTATATTTAGACATGGCTTACATTGGTGATGAAAATGGACGCAAGTTTGTCTATAAAGTTGATGAAGACTTCCGTCTGAAAAAGGAATACATTCAAACAGGGAAAGTCATTTATGGTTCGTATATGGAGATTCTTTCAGGTGTTAATGAAGATGATCAAGTGGCCTTCCCATATACTAAAAATATTAAAGATGGTGTCAAAGCTAAAGAGATGACAAATATGTGGGGGTACTAGATATGATAGAAAATATTCAACTATCGTTAAAAGGAATCTGGTCCCATAAAATGCGTTCATTTTTAACTATGCTCGGGATTATTATTGGGATTGCTGCGATTATCGCTATTGTCTCAACGATTAAGGGAACGAATGAACAAATTAAGCAAAATTTAATTGGATCAGGAAATAATGTAGTAAATGTAAAATTAAGCCAAGATGGTTATGAAGTCGATGCAGGACAAGTGCCTTATGGAACTCCTGTGATGACGAGTGATATTTTAGAGGAAGTTAAAGCGATTGAAAATGTAGAAAATGCTTCGTTCTATGTGAGTCGAAGCTATGCTGATAGTATTTATTATCAAAATACGGTATTAGATGGGGCATCAGTGAAAGGAATTGATGAGCATTATTTCCAAACGACAGGATATTTGATTAAACAGGGACGTTCATTTATTCCATCAGATTATGAAGAGTTTCGTAAGGTCGTTATTTTAGATCAAAATGCGGCAACAAGTATCTTCCAAGGAACTGATGCCATTGGAAAAACAATTGAGATTATGGGGGAACCATTTATTGTTGTTGGTGTTGTTTCACTACCAAGTAGCTTCTCACCTGTGATTCATTCGATTGAAGATTATTATATGTATCATCAAGATAACGGTGGAGCCCTTTATATTCCAAATGCTGCTTGGCCAATCGTTTATAGTTATGATGAGCCGCAACATTTAGTTGTTAAGGCAACTGATACGGATGCGATGGGACAAGTCGGGCGAGAAAGTGCAGATTTATTAAATATGTATTTAGGAGACAATAATGTACAATATAAAGCAACCGATGTTTTAGAACAGGCTAAACAATTACAAGAATTAAGTGCCGCAACGAATCAACAGTTGATTTGGATTGCAAGTATTTCTTTACTTGTTGGTGGAATTGGTGTGATGAATATTATGCTCGTTTCTGTTACAGAACGTACGAGTGAAATTGGATTGAAAAAAGCCATTGGAGCCCGAAAAAGTGTGATTCTCACACAGTTTTTAACTGAAGCCGCAGTATTAACAAGTTTAGGTGGTGTCATTGGGGTATTAGTCGGTGTTGGACTGGCTCAAGTCATTTCTCGAATTTCTCAAACGCCAGTGGCCATTAGTGTACCGGCTATCGTTTTATCAGTCATCTTTTCAATGATTATCGGAATTGTCTTTGGATTATTACCATCCATTAAAGCAGCAAACTTAAATCCAATTGATGCCTTACGCTATGAATAGTTAGTTCTAAAAGGTACTCAAACATTTATTTATTAGAATAAATTCATTCATACTAAAACGCTAAAAAGCCTTAGAGAAACGAGCTGAATGGCTCTGTTTTCTAAGGCTTTTTAGTTATTTATCTTTTCTTTTTACCTAGCTTTATTTTTTTCAGTGCTTCTGTTTTAGTTCTTCTTTTATCGTTAGTCATCAATTAAAAGGAGAAGTGAAATAAGATAGTTTGGTCATACAGTGCGTTATCAGTACAACAACTAGCTGTTATTGAAGATAATCTAACGTTTCATGAGTAGGAAATGGAGTTAGAAGAAGATGACGGCAGGGATACAGAAATCCTCTTTTAAGTATAGCTTAACTTATTGTTTAAAGTTTTGGATATGAGTTCTATATATAAACAGAAATGTTTTCTACATTTAATACAGCAACCGAAATATGGAATAGCTATGCCGTGCAAGGCAGACTATAGTCCAGCTAAAAGTTTTTACGATGTAAAAAACTTATCTGGACTTATATATATAAATAGATAAGTAGTCTACCTCTCAAGTAGCAAATAAAAAATACTGATCTGTTTTACCAATCAAGGCAGACTATTGTTCAGGGGTTCCCTGGCATTTTTGAGAAAATGTATCCTCCACTGCTAGGGTATGGGTTCCCTGGCATTTTTGGAGAGAATGTATCTACCTCTAGTATGGCTTAAAAGTTTTTATCATCTGAAAAACTGATTTGGATTTATATAGACTAGAGCCACAGTTGGTATATAATCTTGATTAAAAGAATTTTGTCTTTTCTTATATTTAAAGATAGTGAGAGGCGTGAAACGTTACTAATAAAATGATTGTTTTTTATGAGCTAGACAGGAAAATGAAAAACCACCATCTAATATGGTGGTTTAGTTGAACGCCCTGTTTAAGGGAGTTTTATTTATTCGGTTAAAGCTAACTCTTCTTCGTGAATTTTATCAATGGGTTCATCTTGTTGAACGCTATTTTCAATTTCACGGTAATGATCCATCTTTACACGAAATAATTCTCCATTTGTTGGGGGGGTATAGGTAATAGCATTTGCTCCCGCTGCAATGGTTTCAAGAATTGATTCATCGGTTGGTCCGCCAGTTGCGATAATCGGAATGGTTGGGTATTGTTGGCGAATTTTACGCACAATGCTAGCTGTTTTAGAACCACCACTGACATTTAAGATATCAGCTCCAGCATCAATACGAGATTGAACATCTGTATGTTCAGAAACAACTGTCACGACGACAGGAATATCAATCGTTTCCTTAACGTATTCAATGGTTTCACGAGGTGTGGGTGCATTTAAAACGACGGCAATAGCACCTTGGAATTCGGCATGTAAGGCAATGTTTGCTGAACGCGTTCCATGTGTTAGTCCTCCACCAACACCACAAATAACAGGAATGTCTGAAACGGACATGATCGCTTGAGTAATCGTTGGTTGTGGAGTGAATGGATAGACGGCAATGACCGCGTCTGCATTTGTATTTTTAATAATTGCTACGTCTGTTGTAAAGATAAATGATTTTAATCGTTTACCAAAGATACGGATTCCACTTGCATTTCGAATCACATCTGGGACACGAACGAAATTTTTACGCAAGTTACTCGTTACCTCAGGTACAAGTTTTTCGGGAATATTTACTTTATTCAAACTGTCACATCCTTTCGTAATGTCCATAATTACAATATATTCATTATATCGAAATTGTCTGAAAAAGTTAATAATATCCGATTTTTATTTTATAATTCTCATAGGAATTTCTCGAAATTTACGCTTTTTATAAAAATTTCGCACTCGTTTCCATTATATTTGTCGACAGGTGAAAAAACTTACGTCTGAAGGTGGTCAATTCTAATGATTAGTAGTATACTTGAAAAGGAAAAGAATCCTGTTATATTTCTTTAAAGGGTGCAAAGACTAAGTTTAATACTAGTTTTTGTTCTTTTACTATGTTTATGAGACAGTTGGAGGTGACATCAAGTGGAAGATTCCATTCCCATACGGACAATTAAATTAATCACATGGATGTCACCAAGTGTCGATGACATCGTGTGAGACTATAAGAGGTGATTCGATGAGAAGTGAAGTGAATTTCATTAATTCACTAACAAGTGGCGGGTTTGAGTGGGTTAACTTAATTAATCCCACCCATCAAGAAGTAGAAACATTATGTAAAGCACATGACTTAGAGTATGAAACAGTTATTACAGCACTTGATGAAGAAGAGCGTTCACGTGTTCAAATTGAAGATAACTTTACGATGATTATCGTCGACGTTCCTGTCTCATTTGAGTCTGATACGTATTACTCAACTGTCCCACTTGGGATTGTTAAAACAGATCGCATGCTTTTAACATTATGTACACAAGAGTTAAATGTATTTAGCAAACGCTTAAAAGTCACAACAACAAGTATCAATGCACATATTTATCAAATTTTATATACGATCTCGATTCAATACTTAGGTTATTTACGTGTTATTGAACGTAAGAGTAGCCAAGTTGAGCGTGCCTTACGTCACTCACCACAAAATGAAGATTTAATCGAAATGTTGGACTTACAAAAAAGTTTAGTTTACATGTCTTCATCCCTTCGTTCAAACCAAATTGTATTAGAACGTTTAGTCAAGCTTGAAAAAAATGATACACCGGAAGCTGAAATGTTAGAAGATGTTATCATTGAAAATAAACAGGCGATTGACATGTCAAAAATTTATGGAAACATCTTAAGTAGCAACTTAAATGTCTTTGAAACAATTATTTCAAATAACTTGAATATGGTCATGAAATTTTTAACGGTCGTCTCAGTGATTATTGCGGTTCCAACCGTCGTTTCAAGTTTCTGGGGAATGAATGTTCCCGTCCCATTCCAAGAGAATAAATACGGCTTTTTAATTGTTTCTATTATTTCAGTTATTATTACGATCTTAGCCGGTCTTTACATTAATCGTAAAGAAAACCGACGTTATAAAAATAAATAGAAGAGCCCATCTGCCTTGCAGAGGGTTTTTTCTTTCTTGAGGTGATCACATGAACTTAAATGAACAATTACAACGACAAAAATCTTATTTACATCACCACGGACCCATCTCAATTCAACAACGACTCAAGGCATTAATGCAATTAAAGCAAGCAATTAAACAGTACGAAACAGAGTTAGAAGAGGCACTTAAAAAAGATTTAGGAAAGTCTTCTTTTGAAGCTTACACCTCAGAGATTGGTTTTATTTATTCCTCTATTGATTATACGATAAAGCATTTAAAGAAATGGGCACGTCCTCGTTGTATGAAGAGCGATATAGCCCAATTAATCGGGACATCTTCGGTTTATCCATCCGCCTACGGCGTCGTTTTAATTATTGGACCTTTTAATTATCCCGTTCAACTTTTATTAGAACCATTAGTAGGAGCCATTGCAGGTGGAAATGGCGCCATTTTAAAACCTTCAGAGCTTACCCCAACCGTTGAAAAAGTATTAGTTTCATTAATAGAAACAGCCTTTAGTAATGAGTATGTTTCTATTGTAACTGGTGGAGTTGAGATTAATCAGGAGCTGCTTGATTTACCATTTGACTATATTTTCTTTACGGGGAGTGTACGAGTTGGTAAAATTGTCATGCAAAAAGCGAGTCAACATTTAATCCCAATCACACTCGAGCTGGGAGGAAAGTCTCCGGTGATCATTGATGAGACAGCGAATTTGAAGCGGGCAGCTGAGCGTTTAGCTTGGGGAAAATTTATGAATAACGGTCAGACGTGTGTGGCGCCAGATTATGTCCTTGTTCATCATCAAATTTATGAAGCTTTTTTAGAGGAACTGATTCAAGTGTTGATGAGATTTTATGGTGAGAATCCATATTTAAGTGAGGACTATGGTCACATCGTAACGCTCCAGCATACGAAGCGCTTAGCTCAGCTCATTGAAGAGAACCGCGAAAAGGTCATTATTGGAGGTGAGGTAAGACTTGATGAGAGATATGTGTCTCCAACCATTTTTAAACATGTTTCTCTAGATGATTCTTTAATGGAAGAAGAGTTATTTGGACCTTTATTACCGACAATGAGTTATCGTTCGCTTGATGAGATTGATCAGTGTCTAGCTTTGCATCCTAAGCCACTTGCATTTTATGTTTTTTCTGAAAATCAGACCTTTGCGAATCATTTGATTCAACGTTATGCCTTTGGAGGCGGATGTATTAATGATGTCGTGACACAGGTAGCATCGAATTATTTACCTTTTGGTGGAGTGGGTCCATCTGGTATGGGGCGTTATCATGGAAAAGCAAGTTTTGAGACGTTTACGTATGAAAAATCGATTGTTAAACGTTCAACGAAGGTTTCTGTTCCACTCGTATTTCCACCTTATCAGAATCGTTTACGATGGATCAAAAAAATCATGAAGTAAGTAGTCATGATTAGGCATATTATTTAATAAAGGAGGAGAAAATATGTCGTGTCTTGGAAATTTAATTTGGATGATTTGCGGAGGATTAATTAATGCTCTCATCTGGTGTTTTTTTGGAGTGCTATGGTGTCTCACTATTATTGGGATTCCAGTTGGACTTCAATGTTTTAAACTAGCTAGGTTACAATTTGCACCGTTTGGAAAGGAAGTTGTAACGGTGAATACATCGGGTGGAACTTTTGTTTTAAATATTGTTTGGCTTTTATTTGGTGGTTTAGAATTAGCACTAGTTAATTTAGTTAGTGCGATTCTTCTAACGGTGACGATTGTTGGGATTCCGTTTGCGCGACAAGCGCTAAAATTAGCCATGTTATCCTTAATGCCATTTGGAAAAGAAGTGTTGTAAACGTCTCATATTGGGGCGTTTTTTTATTTATTTGGTAATTTTTGTTTAAAAATACAGTTCTTTTCTCATACTAAAGTAGGTGATATAATGGAAAAAAGAGTCGTTTATATAGCTTATTTGATTATTGCATTTGTCATTTTTAACTTTTTTTATGGGTTTACCGATTGGGTTGCCTCTTGGCAGATGTGGGATTGGTATCTCATTATTTTACTGTTAACCATTGTGAGTTTACTCATCATCAAATATAAACAAAACCAACGGAAATTAGCGGTGGAGCAGTATGCAAAAGAGAATGATCGACGACGGATTCAGCTAAGTCAGTTGTTACTGTTTGAACAGTTAGATAAATTGAATGATGAACTCTTCCATGAGTTATTACAGCGTTTTTTTGAGCTTCAAGGATATGAAGAGCTTGAAGTCAGCTCGAATCCAATAACATGTGGTTACGATTTTATGATGTGGAATCAGGGACAAAAAATTATAGTAAAATATTTTAAACGCGTTCCGATGATTGAAAACTTATACACGGATCCTGAAGGATTAGATTTTGCTCTTGGCGAGCTAGTGACTTTAAAAGAAATTCGTGAGTTTTATGGAAGTATGAAAGATTATGATATTCAGGCAGATATAGCTATCGCTTTAAGTACGAGTGATTTTGAAGAAGAGGCGTTATTGTTTGCAAGTCGAAATGGTATCAAGTTGATGAATGGTCATGAATTTTATGAGGCACTTAATGGACTAAAGGAGGAAAAGACAACCATTTCTCCTTCACCACAAGTTTCAGTGTCTTGATTTGCTCCTTTGATGAACTGTTTCATACACTATATAAGAAGCAGTGCTTTTGGACATCAAAAAAAATTTGATTTCTGTCGTCATTTTTTGTGAAAGGAATTAAATGATGTTAATGGTAATGCAGCCAATAAATCTTGTAGTCGAACAAAGTAAAGGATGGTGATTAGATGTTTTGGAGTGGTTTTGTAGTTGGAAGTGCGGTGACCTTTATTGGGTTAACCATCTATAGCTGTTTAGTGGTTGCTTCGCGTGCTGATCAACAAATGGAAGAGGAACTTAACCAGGAAAATAAATAGTTTTAATACCCTTGGATAAACTAACAGTAAATTAAAGAATCCGAGGGTGTTTTTTATGAGAGTTCGATTTGGTTATGTTGCGATTGCGATGCGTTTAGATAAAGTTACAAGTTCATCTCCTGTGACATATAAGAAGTATTCATCTATTGAGTCTGAAAGGGAACGTTTAAGTTTACTTAAACGAGTGACTCAATCGAATCTAATTGATTTAATAAAAATTTTAAAGTATAACATTGAAAATGACATTCATTTTTATCGCCTCACGTCAAAACTCATTCCACTTGCCACCCATCAAGATGTGGTATGGAATTATTCAAAAGTGATTCAGACCGAATGTCACGAAGTAGCTAAGTTAATCAAACAGTCTAATATGCGAGTCGATGCGCACCCCGATCAGTTTAATGTCTTAAATAGTGTCAATGAATCGGTTATCGAGTCTTCGATTCGTACACTTGAGCATCAATTAGATTTATTTGATTTATTTGACATGGAGCATGGAAAGCTAGTCCTTCATGTGGGAGGAAAAGCGGGTGGAAAAGAGGCGGCACTAGAACGATTTATACATACCTTTGAGCGGCTACCCTCACGTCTTCAACGGGCACTTATTTTAGAAAATGATGATAAGACCTATTCGGCTTCAGATGTTTTAGGTCTTTGTCAACGACTGCATATACCAATGGTATTAGATATTCATCATCATCGTTGCTATAATGAAGGAGAATCATTAGAATCAATGGTAGAATCTATTTTTAAGACGTGGGAAGCCGATTATTGGCCACCTAAAATTCATGTGTCAAGTCCGAAGGAGTTTGAGACTGATCGTCGTCATGCTGATTTTATTGAAGTAGACGATATCCTACGATTTTTAGATTTAATTAAACCGTTAAATCAAGATATTGATGTTATGATTGAAGCCAAGCAAAAAGATTTAGCTCTCCACCGATTAGTTCATGAGATTAAACAAGCACGGCCAAAGTGGCAGTGGCTTGATCATACGACCATTGAAATTTAATAAACCACATAAAAAACAGATTGCTTATTCATGAAGTAGTCTGTTTTTTAATACAGTTTAATAAAGAGATTGAATAGAACTAAAGGAGCGAATAAATAGATGAGAAACTTAGTTAAAGAAGATTTTAAAGGGGTTATTTCAATTGAGGAGCATGGAAAATGGGTTTTTAAACAAGCGTATGGAGAGGCTGATCTTGCCAATCAACGCCTCAATCGATTAGAAACAAAATTTCCTATGGCATCAGGAAGCAAAGTATTTATTGCAGTGGCCATTTTACAACTTATTGAGGGGAAGTTTATTTCTTTTGATAGCACACTTGGCCAACTCTTACCCTTTGATTGGCATCATATTGATAAAAATATTACGGTTCGTCAATTATTGACACATACGTCAGGATTACCTGATTATTTTGATGAGTCGCTTTGTACGGACTATGCGAAGTTATGGGAGAATTATCCGAATTACCGAATTCGAACGTCTCAAGATTTACTTCCCTTATTTCTTCATAAACGCATGGCATTTCCGAAGGGGCAAAAGTTTCAGTACAATAATGCCGGGTATGTAGTCTTAGGATTAATCATTGAAGCTGTCACTAAATTACCGTTTGATCGTTATTTAGAAAAAATCATTTTTACTCCTTGTGAAATGGAGGATACTGGCTATTATGAGCTTGATCGATTACCACTTCACTGTGCAACGGGTTATTGTCTAGATGAAGAGACACAAACTTATTACAGCAATATTTATAGCCTTGATGTGAAAGGAAGCGGAGCAGGAGGAGCCTATACAACAGCAAAAGATATGGATCGCTTTTGGACGTGTTTGATGAAAGGAAGATTAATTTCTCAACCGATGGTGAATGAAATGTTATCTCCTCAAGTGAAGGAAGATTGGTATGGTTACGGGGTATGGCTTAAATCGTTAGATGATGGTCACTATCTTCCGTTTATACAAGGGAGTGATCCAGGAATTAGTTTTATTAGTTCTTATGATCGACAGAAGTGTCGAACTATGACAATGATGAGTAATTTTGCTCAAGATGTTTGGACCTTACACGGGAATTTTTATAAGGCTTTAAACAACTAAGTCTTATTTTAACCAGACGTTGGAATTTAGGATAGAACTAATGTTTGAACTCATGCGTTGTCCCTTTATTTTACGACAAACATTCGGTATAATAATAAAGTTAAGAATGTAGATAAAGGATGAAACGTATGTATTTAAAAAGAATTGAGACAATTGGTTTTAAATCCTTTGCAGATAAAACTGTCGTTGAATTTGAACAAGGTGTCACTGCGGTCGTTGGACCGAATGGATCCGGAAAAAGTAATATTTCCGATGCGATTCGTTGGGTACTAGGTGAGCAGTCAGCTAAGAGTTTACGTGGGGGGAAGATGGAAGATATTATCTTCGCCGGAACATCAACTCGTAAACCATTAAACTTTGCTGAAGTGACGCTTGTTTTAGATAACAGTTGTGGAAGTTTACCAATTGATTATGAAGAAGTCAGTATTACGCGCCGTGTTTATCGTACGGGAGATAGTGAATATTTAATTAATAAACAAAAAGTGCGTTTGAAAGATGTCGTCGATTTAATTATGGATACAGGGATTGGTCATGACTCTTTATCGATCATCTCTCAGGATAAGGTTAAGGCAATCGTTGAGGCGCGCGTTGAAGACCGCCGTGTAATTATTGAAGAAGCGGCTGGTGTATTAAAATATAAAATGCGTAAAAAAGAAGCGACTCGAAAGCTTGAATCAACAAGTGATAACTTAAGTCGTGTACAAGATATTATTTTTGAGCTTGAGGACCAGGTTGAACCGCTTCGTAAGCAGTCAGAACAAGCTGAGAAGTACATGGTGTTAAAGCAAGAATGTAGTGATTCTGAAATTAGTGTGTTAGCTTATGATATTAAAACTTTAAATGACCAAATGGAGCGTTCAAAAAAGGAACGTAAAGATGTTGAATTTGAGCATGTCAGTATTAATGCTAAAATTGCTAATGATGAACGTCGTCGTGATACGTTAAAGCAAAATCAGCAAGCACAAGAGCGCCAGTTAGAGCAATTACAAGCTGATTTAGTTGAAACATCAGAATGGATTCAAAAGCTTCAAGGTCAACGTGATGTTTTAAAAGAACGTCATAAAAATGCGTCATCTAATAAAGAAGAATTAGCAGAACAACAAGCACAACTTGAATCACGTTTAGAAACTTCACAAGTCGAGTTGAAAACAGCTGAAGAGGCCATGACAAAGACGAAGACATCGTTAGAAACGAAGCAATCACAGTTACAGAAGGTCTCTGAAGAGTATCAACATTTAGAAGAAAACTTAAAGATTCAATTAGATACGACGCGTGACGCTTATTTTGAAGATGTGAATCGGTTAGCGAGCGTTAAAAATCAATATATTGCGATTAATCAGCAGATTAAGCGAACAGAGACCACGCTTGAGCGCATCAATGAGGATGAGGAAAAAGCGTTACTTGATCGTGACGCATTAGTTCAAGAGCAAGAGACATTTAAAGCACAGTATGGAAAGTTTGAGACATCGCTAAAAGAAAAACGAGATTTATATCAACAATTATATAAAGAACATCAACAACGCTTAAAGCAGGCAGAGATGGAAACAAATCGTCATCGTCATTTAACCCATCAGTTAGATAAGATGAATAACCGTTTGCAATGGCTTGAAGATGCTCAAAAAGATTTCTCTGGATTTAATGAAGGGGTTAAAAAGATTTTAAAAGCTCGTGAACAGGGACAAGTCTCTGGGATTGAAGGGGCTGTTGCTGAGTTAGTTACGGTTCCAAAAGAGTTAGAATTAGCGATGGATGTCGTCTTAGGGCCAGTCATGCAACAGATCGTCACGACCAATGATGATTCTGCTAAAAAAGCCATTGATTTTTTAAAGAAACATCACGCAGGACGTGCCACGTTCTTACCATTAAACGTTATTAAATCACGTCTTTTACCACTGGATGTTCAAAATCGTATTCAAGGAAATCAAGATGTGGTAGGTGTAGCTTCACAATTAGTTGGCTATGATCAACGTTATCGACAAATTGTTGAAAATATTTTAGGAAATATTATTGTAACCAAGGATTTAAATGTGGCGAAAAATTTAGCGAAACAGCTGAATTATCGTTATCGTATCGTAACGTTAGAAGGTGACGTGATTAATGCTGGAGGGGCGATGACCGGAGGGGCTGTGAAGCGTCAAGGTTCATCTTTACTTCGTCAAAAAAATGAAATTGAAGATTGCCAACGTCAAATTCAGCAATTAACGGATGAGTTAGAACAGTCAAAAGTACTTCAAGAAGAATGGGCACAGACCGTGAAGCAATCTGAAAAAGAATTGCAAAAGGTACAACTTGCTGGTGAACGCTTAAAAGAGAAGATGTCTGAAGTGAATCAACAGAAGTTAGCGTTTGAATATCGTGAAAAATCACAAAATGAACGTGAGCAATTACTTCGTATTGAACGTCGTGAACATGAAGCCGAATTAAAACAATTAGTTGAGAAGAATAATCAGTTAGCAGAAGATCGTTTAGTTCTAGAACAACGTATTGAAGAGGCAAAAGCAACAATTGAGACGTTAGAAGAACAACTTGAACAACAAGAAGAATTAAAATCTCAATTATTACAACAGATGACTGAATTAAAAGTCGATGTGGCAAAACTTGAAACGGCATTACATAATGAGTGTGCGACGTTTGAGCGTTTAAAAGGTGAAACTGAACAAGCTAGAATACGTTTAAAAGAATTATTAGATAAAATTGCTGAAAGTGAACAAGCATTACTTGGAAATGACGATGAAGTGGTTCAATTAGAAGCAAACTTAGCTGAGAAAAAAGAAAAACGTGAAGGCATCATTGAACAGATTCAAGATCAGCGTGTCACGTTAACAAAAGTCAGCCAAGAATTAGAGACACTTGAACGTGAAGTTCGAGAAAGTCATAAAGTTCAACAAAAGATGGCTGAATCATTAAATCAATTAGATGTTTCAATTGGGAAAGTCGATGTTGAGATGGATATCATGATTAAGAAGTTAGAGGAAGAGTATCAGATGACGTTTGATCATGCAAATGAAAATTATCCATTGAAAGGCTCAATTGAAGAAATTAAATCACGTATCCGCAGTATTAAAGGTCAAATCGCTGCACTGGGTGAAATTAACGTTGGAGCGATTCAGGAATATCAACGTGTTAAAGAGCGTTATGATTTCTTGACGACACAGCGTGATGATTTAATCGAAGCGAAAGCTACGTTAGAAGAGACTATTAATGAAATGGATCAAGAGATGACGGTGAAGTTTAAAGAAACGTTTGATCTGGTTCGTGAACAATATATGGAGATCTTTAAAAAATTATTCGGTGGTGGAAGTGCGGATTTAGTGTTGACGGATCCTCATGATTTACTTCATACAGGGGTAGAAATTATTGCTCAACCACCAGGAACGAAGTTAAAGACTTCGAATTTATTATCAGGTGGTCAAAAGGCATTGACATCAATCGCGTTATTATTTGCTATCTTAAAAGTTCGTACGGTTCCGTTTTGTGTGCTCGATGAGGTTGAAGCCGCACTCGATGAAGCAAACGTCGCTCGCTATGCGAACTATTTAAAGGCGTTTAGTAATGAAACGCAATTCATTGTCATTACTCACCGTAAAGGAACGATGGAGAAAGCCGATGTTTTATATGGGGTGACGATGCAAGAGCGTGGAGTGACGAAATTAGTTTCAGTCCGCATGGATAATGTCTCAGACTATATGGATGACGAAAAATAATAGTCAGATGGCTAAAAATGTGATAGAGTAACAATAAGTAGTAGTTAATTATAATACAATATGATGATTGAGGTGGCATCTATGGGTTTATTTGATCGTTTGAAATCGATCGTTCTTGGAAAGAAAGAAGTGTCTGAGACAGAATTACGTGCTCAGCAACATTATAAAGAAGGTATGAAGAAAACACGTGGGAACTTGTTAAAACAATTACAATCAGTGTTTTCAAGTTATACAGATGTGAATGAAGAATTATTTGAAGAATTAGAAGATATCTTCATTATGGCAGATATCGGGGTTTCAACGGTTGTTGAATTCATTGATCAATTAAAAGAAACTGTTCGTGAGCATAATGTAACAGATCCAAAAGAGTTACAACGTATCATGGTTGATAAGTTATTTGAAATTTACGTCAAGGGTGAGATTGTTAACTCAAACTTACGTATGAATAAAGAAGGTTTAACAGTTATTTTATTTGTTGGGGTTAACGGTGTTGGAAAAACGACATCAATTGCTAAAATTGCTCATCAATTAAAAGCTAAAGGAAAATCAGTATTATTGGCAGCGGGAGATACGTTCCGTGCGGGTGCCATTGAACAGTTAGAAGTTTGGGGAGACCGCATTGGTGTAGATGTTGTTTCTTTAAAAGAAGGTTCAGACCCATCAGCGGTTATGTTCGATGCTATTAAAGAAGCGAAGGCTCGTAATGTGGATGTTTTATTATGCGATACAGCGGGACGTTTACAAAATAAAGTTAACTTAATGAAAGAGCTTGAAAAAATTAAACGTGTCATTGAACGTGAAGTACCAGGTGCGCCTCACGATACGTTATTAGTTATTGATGCAACAACAGGTCAAAATGGAATGAGTCAAGCAAAAGCATTCTTAGAGGCAACAGATGTTTCTGGAATTGTTTTAACTAAATTAGATGGAACAGCTAAAGGTGGAATTGTTTTAGCCATCCGTAACGAAATTGGAATTCCAATTAAGTATGTTGGTTTAGGTGAAAAAGCAGAAGATTTAGTTCATTTTGATATTGAACAATATATTTATGGTCTGTTTGCAGACTTATTTGAAGGTGACGAGAACTAATCGATGTTACGTTTGATTTTAAAATAAGTCGGTAGGCATGATAGATTGGACTGGGGGCAAAACGATGCTAGAGAAAGTCAATCGAATGAATGAGCTATATGATACTTATCAAGAGTTATTAACGTCTAAGCAAAAGGTGTATTTCGAACTTTATTATCAAGATGACTTATCACTCAGTGAGATTGCAGAGCAGTTTGAGGTAAGCCGAAATGCAGTATTTGATAATATTAAGCGCACAGGTAAGTTGCTTGAAGATTATGAAGATAAGTTACAGTTATTAAATAAGCGTGAAGCACGCGAAAAGATTATTGATCAGATGATGTTGCATACATCGGATGAACAGTTAGTGAAATGGATGAATGAGTTACAATCACTTGACTAAACAAGAATAAGTTAAATTTACAGTGCGAAATTAACTTATTCTATTGTTAGACTGGGTGAATGATGTTTTTATATAGAAACAAAAATGTATTTCATATTTTTAGGATGAGTCATAGTTTCACAAACCCTTTGGGACTAAGACATCCTATCGTCGCGGGGTCACCTAGCGATTTCTGAAAGAAATCTATTCCACCACCGCTAGGGATTAAAAGTTTTTCAATTAGCAAAAACTTATCGCGACTTGTAGATATAGGAGGTTTATAAAATGGCATTTGAAACATTATCAGAACGCTTGCAGTCAGCACTAAAAAGTGTTACACGTAAAGGAAAGTTAACGGAAAAAGATGTTGACGTGATGATGCGTGAAGTCCGCTTAGCGCTACTTGAAGCCGACGTAAATATTAAAGTCGTACGTGAATTTATTAAAGAAGTAAAAGAGAAAGCCATTGGGGAGACTGTTTTAAAAAGTTTAACACCAGGGCAACAAGTTATTAAAATCGTTAATGAAGAGTTAACGAAATTAATGGGTGAAAATGCAGCTGAATTAAACTTTGGACATACGAAGCCAGCTGTGTTTATGATGGTCGGATTACAAGGGGCCGGAAAAACAACTCATACAGGGAAATTATCAACTTACTTACGTAAGAAAGAGAAAAAGAATCCGTTATTAGTCGCTTGTGACGTGTATCGTCCAGCAGCGGTTGATCAGTTAAAAACAATTGGGAAACAATTAAATATTCCAGTTTTTGAAAAAGGAACATCAATGAATCCGGTCGATATTGCCAACGAAGCAATGGCATATGCGCGTGAAAATGGTCACGACTTAGTGATTATCGATACAGCCGGACGTTTGCATATCGATGAGCAATTAATGGATGAGTTAAAAGATATTAAAGCGTTAGTTAAACCACAAGAAATCTTATTAGTTGTTGATGCCATGACAGGACAAGATGCGGTAAATGTAGCACAGTCATTCCATGAGCAATTAGATTTAACAGGGGTTATTTTAACAAAATTAGATGGGGACACTCGTGGTGGTGCGGCTTTATCAATCCGTAAAATTACAAATGTTCCAATCAAATTCATGGGGATGGGAGAAAAACTTGATACATTAGAAGTATTCCACCCTGAACGTATGGCATCTCGTATTTTAGGTATGGGAGATGTTATGACATTAATTGAGCGCGCTCAAGAGAATTTTGATGAAGAAGAAAGTATGAAGTTAGCAGATAAAATGATGAATGCAACCTATGACTTCAATGACTTCTTAAAGCAAATGAAGCAAATGAAAAAACTGGGTGCATTTGAAGATATCTTAAAACTGATTCCTGGAGTAGGGAATCAATTGAAAGATATTAATATTGATCCAAAACAAATGGCTCGTGTGGAAGCGATCATTTACTCAATGACAGAACAAGAACGTAAAAACCCAGATTTAATTAATGCAAGTCGTAAAAACCGTATTGCTAAAGGGTGTGGATGTGATATTGCTGAAGTTAATCGTTTAATTAAGCAATTTACAGACATGCGTAAAATGATGAAGAAATTCTCAAACATGGATCCACGTCAAATGGAACGTATGGCAGCCGCTATGCAACGTGGTGGAGGAAATCCAATGGCTGGCCTTGGTGGCATGATGGGACAAGGTAAAAAAGGAAAAGGTAAAGGACGTGGAGGATTCCGCTTCTAATAAAGAAGATCGCTAAATAGGCGATCTTTTTTTTGTGATAAAAAATGAATAGTTAACAAAAATTTTTTCCGCAAAAAGGTGAGACATTTGAAATTATTCTGAAAGATGAAATGATATTAATAAAAATTTGGTTGCATTTATCATAAAAAAGAGTCTTTTACAAAAAAATAAGGAGGAAAAGATGGCTTTAATAAAGTGAATGAATAGAAGATAAAAAGCATGTTTATATTTTTCTCATTATGTTGAGAATGCCATGAACTATGTTCTTGTATGGGACTATTACAAATAAGGATTAAGAAAAAAAAGAGTGAACTAAATCATTTGGAAATATCAAATGATACGCTATGTATTAACTGTTTCTTCACAAAATTAACACACAATTTATGGATAAAGCATCTAATAATGGTTAAAATGAGGTTGTTGATGAACAATACAGATTAATAATAAACAGGTGGAGGGACTTATAATGTTCAAAAAATGGTTAAGTGTTATCTTATCAGTAGCAGGTGTATTAGCCTTTATAACAGGATGTTCGACAAATGAAATAGATAGAGGTGAAACATCACAAGAACCGAAAGTGACAGCAGAAGCTAAAGAAGGTGAAATGGCAACAAAAGTTCCTAAATATGTGTTTATGTTTATTGGGGATGGAATGTCTCAAGTTCAAGTGAACTCAGCACAAGTTTACGAAGGGAGTAATGTATATGGAGACGTTAGGACATCAAATTTAAGCTTTACACAATTTCCTGTTACAGGCTTAGTTACAACACAAAATTCTAGTTCTTTTGTTCCAGATTCAGCCTCAACGGCAACATCCTTGTCATCAGGTGTTAAGACGCATAGTGGAGTTATTGGTCTAAATGTTGATAAGACAGAAGCGACGAAAACTATTGCTGAGCAAATGAAAGAATCTGGTAAAAAAGTTGGGATTGTATCATCTGTCACTTTAAATCATGCGACACCAGCTGCCTATTACGCTCATGTTGAATCACGTGGAATGTATTATGAAATTGCTAATCAATTAGCAGAATCTAACTTTAACTACTTCGGAGGAGGATCCTTATCTCAACCAACAGGAAAAGATAACAATCAAAAAGATGCTTTCGAAATTATTAAAGAAAATGGATATACGATTGCCAATACAAAAGAGGATATTTTAGCTCTAGATGAGAATTCAGGGAAAGTTTATGCGGTAAGTCCAGTTTTACAAGATGGTGGGTCACTGCCATATTATATCGATACAAAAAAGGGAGATTTAACACTAGCTGACTTCGTTCAAAAAGGAATTGATGTATTAGATAATGATGAAGGGTTCTTTATGATGGTTGAATCAGGGAAAGTTGACTGGTCATGCCATGCTAATGACGCGATGACAGCAATTCAAGAAGTTTTAGGGTTTGAATCAGCAATCGATGTGGCGATTGCCTTTGCTAATGAGCACCCAGAGGAAACATTAATTGTCGTTACGGGAGATCATGAAACAGGTGGTATGAGTATCGGATTTGCGGCAACTGGTTATGATACAGCATTCAATTTATTAGACGCACAAAAAATGTCTTATGTAGCATTTGATGAATTAGTTAAAGCGAAAAAAGAAGAAAATCCAAACTTAACATTTGAAGAGATGTTACCAATGATTAAAGAAAACTTTGGCTTATTAACAGCTGATGATGAAGCTGCAGCAGTTAAAGAAAATCAAGCCTTCGTTTTAAGTGACTATGAATTAGCAAAATTACAAGCTGGATTTGAAGAATCAATGAAAGCAGTAGAAGATCGTACATCAAGTGAGGAAAATGACTTATTATACGGTGGATATGATCCATTATCTGTGAGCTTAACACATATTTTAAATAATAAGGCGGGAATTGGATGGACTTCATATGCACATACCGGAACACCAGTAGCTGTGTATGCCATGGGAGTAGGATCTGAAAAATTTAGTGGATTTTATGACAATACAGATGTTTATCATAAATTAGTTGAAGTAACAGGTTTAAAAGAATAATCCATATTGAGATAAAACTAGTTAAGTTAAATAATTAACAAGACTGGTGAAAACCAGTCCTCTATCATTTTGAAGGAGTCGTTTGTTTTGACGTGGTTAAAGAATAAAATCAATCGAAAAGAATGTGTTATGATTGGAGTTTTTATCGTTTTACTTGCTCTTTTATGGTGGATTCCAACGGGGTTTCAAAAACAAATTTATGTTAATTCAGAAGGTGTGAAAGCAAAAGTCGTTGAAGTAAATAATAAGGGTGTTTATTCCACGGGGATGATTCAACAAGGGGACCAACGTTGCACAATTGAAATTTTAGAAGGTGAACACAAAGGACAACAAGTTGAAGGGATGAACTTGCTGACTGGAAAGTTAGAGTTTGATAAAATGTTTAAACCGGGCGATGAGGCTTGGGTATTGTTAGAGTTGGACTCATCGAATGAGGTTATCTTCGCTAATATGGTGGATTATTATCGAATCGATCAACAAATTTTCTTAATTGGATTATTTGTTATACTAATCATTGCCTTTTCGGGCTTTACTGGAGTTCGGACATTGTTGTCGTTTTCCTTTGCTTTATTTAGTATTGTGAAGATTTTAATTCCATGTCTGCTAAAAGGAATCCCTCCATTATTAGTTGCCTTAATGGTTGGAAATTTATTGACAGTTATAACCTTGCTATTAGTCGCAGGTTGCAATAAAAAGGCATATACGGCAATTATAAGTTCGATGATTTGTTCTTTAATGACGTGTCTATTAGCTGTTGTATTTGGGGATCTATTTAAGATGCATGGAGCCGTGATGGATTGGTCAGAGTCTTTACTTTATGCAGGATATCAACATTTAGATTTAACGGCCATTTTTCAAGCGGGAATTTATTTAGCTTGTTCAGGTGCCATTTTAGATTTATCGATTGATATTTCAGCTGCTTTAGACGAGGTTATTAAAAATAATCCAAGTGTTTCACGAGCAAATTTAATTAAATCGGGGCTTTCGATTGGAAAATCCGTCGTTGGGAGTCAGACAACAACGTTATTACTTGCTTATATGGGAAGTTATATTACGATTTTAATGGTTTATATGGCACAAGGAACACCATTAATGTCTATTTTAAATTCTCAAAAAGTTTCATCTGAAATTCTTCATACGTTTGTTGGGTGTATTGGGTTAGTTCTTGTTTCACCACTAACAGCTATCATTTGTGGGATTGTTTATTGCCCAAGACATCATTGTGAAGCAGGAATTGAAACATCACCACTTATTCCAGAAAATTAATATAATAAAAAGCGCCCTGTTTAATGACAGCGCGCTTTTTGATAGGTTCTTTATCTAATTGTTCGTTGAGTTTGGTAATTTTGATAATAATCATCTTCGGCAAATTGATTGGCTTCATAATTTTTAATTTGAGGCTTTAGATCGATGACCTCAGTTTTAAAGATGAGATCATGTAGTGTTCGATGGTCGCTACGTTCACTGCACATGAAATAACTGATGATATGGCTCAGTCCAAATGTAAGTATGAATAACGAATATTTGGTTAGTTCTCTAAGCTGAATTTCCCACCAAGCTAAAGGAGTATGTGACTTTAAATGTAGTGGTTTCAGTTTGAAAATAAGCTTGCCTATACTTTGACCTTGATTTAGACACGGAATTAGAAAGATTAAAAGATATAACCCAAGGATAAGGATAACTTTTTGTAACCAGCCCATTAAGGTAAAAGCACACATAAAAATAAATAATATAGTCATTCCAAAATCAAGGAGATAGGCGTTGCTGCGTTTAATGAAATTTGCGATATAAATTGACTCTTTCACACATTCACCTCTTTAATCCAATTTATGGATATTATAACATTGAAACGTCTTTGTGTAAACGTTTAAAATAGGGAGGTTAAGAGGTAGTAAACTAGAGACAGTTGTGCTTAAAATACAGGGAAATAAAAAATAAGCCGCCTAGGGGTGGCGGCTTATTATTCATACTTTGACCATATGTGAAAGGGAGAGGAGAAGTATGATAGAAGAATAGGGGGGATTATTTTTATAGTAACCTCTCGGCTACAATTATAATATTGACATTAACTATATTTTCTATACAATTAAATTAGAAAAATATTAGGAAGTGATAAAATGCGAGTTGTTGCTGGAACATTAAAAGGACGTAGCATCAAGGCAGTTAAAGGAACAAATACGCGACCAACGACAGATAAGGTTAAAGAAAGTATCTTTAATATTATTGGCCCTTATTTTGATGGTGGAGTAGCATTGGATTTATTCGGTGGAAGTGGAAATTTAGGAATTGAATCATTAAGTCGTGGAATTGATCGTGTTATTTTTGTCGATCGAGAAACGATTGCTATTAATACGATTAAACAAAATGTTAAAGATTTAAAAATTGAAGATCAAGTTGAAATTTATCGAAATGATGCATTTAAAGCATTGAAAGCCATTGTCAAACGTGGTTTACAATTCGATTTAATTTTATTAGATCCTCCTTATAAGGGGCAACGTATTAATGAGATTATCGAGTTTATTCATGAAAATGAGTTATTAGCTATAGATGGAATTATTATGGCCGAGTGTTTAAAAGAAGATGAACTTCATGAATCAATTGGAGATATTCATCAAGTTAAACGTGAAATTTATGGAATCACCGCTATTACCATTTATAATCGAGTAGATGAAAACTAATTCACTGATTCAAGATTACTCATGAGTAGTGTTAACGTGGAGGATATAGGAATGGATAAAGTAGGACTTTACTCTGGAACGTTTGATCCGGTGACGAATGGACATTTAGATGTCATTGAGCGCGGTTATGAACTATTTGATCGTCTTTATATCACTGTGGCGCAAAATATTAATAAGAAAACATTATTTACAGTTGAAGAACGTGTAGAGATGTTAAAGTGTGCGACAGCACATTTACCTAATGTAGAAGTGATGGTTTGTTCAGATAAATTAGTCGTAGATTTTGCCAAAGAAGTGGGAGCTAAAACGATTTTACGTGGTCTTCGTGCGGTTACAGATTTTGAATACGAATTTCAAATTGCAACGACGAATAAGCGATTAGCACCTGAGATTGAAACGGTCTTTTTGATGACAAAAGCAGAAAATATGTTTTTATCGTCATCAACGACAAAAGAAGTCGCTCGATTTGGAGGCGATGTTTCAAGTTTTGTACCTGACTTTGTCAAAGACGCGCTAGAAGAAAAATATAAAATATTACAAATGAAATAATGTGAAGAGATAAGTAAGGTTTGCTGTTACTTATCTCTTTTTCTTTATCCTTTCATTTTTATAACTAGTGTGGTATCTAATACAAGATTGCTTGGGAATAGTGACTAATACTTCAGCTAATAATGGACTAATTTTAAAGGAAGAGACTGAATTAAAGAACGAAATTAAAGGAGGTTTGCTGAAATTATGGATTAAAAAAGCTTATCCATTATTTTGGATAAGCTTTTAAGCTAGTTTATGTTTGACTCTTATTTTTATTTGGTGGTATAGTTTTAAAACGAAATAAGAAGCAAATAAGACCACGGTCAGTGGAATGAGAGAAGAGTCCACTGTAGATGGAGTTGAGTCGAGAGGAAGGAAGACATCTATATCCTCTCTTAAGACTGTTTTCCATGTCAGTAACACGATGAGTGCACTCGTACATCCATGAAGGAGTCGCATGATAAAATATTTAAGATAAGGAATATTCAAGTTTTTGGCAAACATAAAACTTTGGGTGTGGACAGATAGACCAGTAAAACTAATAATAAAAGCAGTTAAGATGAGTTTAGTTTGAAGAGGAGCGGTTGTTTGTGAAACTTTAGTGACTCCTTGGGTAAATTCAAGAATTCCTGCTACAAGTGGTTCTATTGAGGGTAAACCTATATTTTCAATAAAAGGATGCATAATGACATTGAAGAGTTGTGTAATCTCAATGATATTAAACGTCTCAGAAATGATGTAGAAAAAGACGATAATTCCTCCAACACGGATTAATGTTTGAAGACTACTTTCAATACAGTCAATCAAAATAGCAGAAAATGATTCATTTGGAAATTGAACGGTGACTTGGCGAATCGTTTCTTTGGAGCGAAGTAAAGGATAACAACAAATAAAGACAGCAATTGATCCTAAAAGATGCGCTATTAATAATAAATAACCAATCGTGGTGGATTGATACAGCACGACGCCTACCGTTCCGAGGATGAAGAGGGGGCTGGCAAAGTTGCAAAAATACATGAGTCCTTCCATTTCTTTAGCACTAATTAAATGTTGATCATAGTAATCTCGTGCCATCTTTGATCCTGATGGATTTCCACTAATCATGCTCAAAAACATAACAAAAAATGTAATGGGTGATAAGTGAAGCAGGGATTTAAATAATGGCGTGAGCAGCTTACCGATTAATTGCGGCACTTGATAATAAATCATGAGACGCGTCAGTACAAAGAATGGAAAGAGTGAAGGCACAACTTTTTCTGCCCAAGTGACAAAACCAGTTTTGGTCGCCGCGATAATAGGCGCTGGTTGCAGTAATAAGATAATAAGAAATGCAAGAAGAACAACAGAATTCATGATTTTTTTCATAGACAATCACCTATAATGAATGTATTGTAAAGGGAGGGAAAGTATGTCTTTTTTTAATTGACACATAACTACAAGGCACATGGAGTCTAAAGCAGGTAGTGAATACTTTTTAAGGTGAGGCCCAGCATAAAATCATTAAGATGAAATTAGTTTCATGGGAGTTTTAATAAGTGTTAAAAGAGGACAATTCGATTGAAATAGACGTCAAGTTTTGCATATGATATAATATAATCAATGAGAATTATTATCAATCAAAAGGAGACATGATGATGACTTTATCGACATTAAAAAAAGGTGAGAGTGCGTTAATTTTAGATTTTAAAGATTTGTCAGATAGTTTCAGCCGTCGACTTTATGACGTGGGAATTTCCATTGGCTCAGAAGTTACAATGTTAAATATTTTAAACTTTGGACAATTATTTTATATTTCAATTGATGATGTTGATTTTTGTATCCGAAAACAAGATGCTAAAAAGATAACTGTTGAAAAATTATAAGGAAATTAGGAGGTGAGTTGCTTGCGTTTAATGTTAATTGGAAATCCTAACGTGGGTAAAACAACGTTATTTAATAGCTTAACAGGAGCGAATGCTCATGTTGGGAACTGGAGTGGGGTCACAGTTGATAAACTGGTAGGGACTATTAAAAAAACGAATGATGAGCTAATCGACTTACCAGGAACTTATAGTGTGACGCCAAGTAGTGAAGATGAGGGAGTGGTGACTTATGCCCTTTTAAATGAGTCATATGATGGGCTTTTAAATATTGTCGATGCAACACATTTAAAGCGTAATCTTCATTTAACGATTCAGCTGTTGGAAGCAAATGTTCCTATCTTAGTGGCCATGAACATGATGGATGCTCTTCATAGAAAGGGATTAAATTTAAACCTTGAGAAATTAGAAAAAATGCTCGGGGTTGATGGAGTCCTTATTTCTGCTCGTAAAAATGAAGGAATTGATGAAGTGATTCATCAATTACCCGCATTAACACTAAAAAAACCATTTCGTCTATATTATGGTGTCATAATTGAAACAGCTATTTCTCAGATTTTATCGCTTCTTAGTGAGACTCCTCAACATTTAGATGCCCGTTGGATTGCGATTCAGGCATTAGAGGGAAATGAGGGAATTTATCAATCACTATCTCTTGTAAATGAAGTAGCAATTCGTGCGATTGTCGAGGAAACTGAACGAAAAATTATAAATGAAAAAGTCGCTTTATCATTAAAAGGTGCTATTTTTAATAAACGACGCGAATTTATTCATCAACTTTATCGTGAGTGTATGGAGACGATTCCTGGTTTTAAAGTTGAAACGAAGCCTAAGTTAACGAAGGTCGATCGTTATTTAACACATCCGATTATCGGAACGTTGATTTTTCTCGTCCTTATGTTCTTGATTTATGTGGTAACGTTTGATTTAGTAGGAAATCCAATCTCCGATGGATTTAGTGCCGTATTAGATGAATGGATTGTACCAAATCTATCAAACTTCTTAGTATCATTAGGCGCCAACCCAGATGGTTTCATTTATGGAGCACTCATTGATGGATTAGTTGCAGGGGTAGGAGGTGTGATTGTCTTCTTACCACAAATTTTAATTTTATTCTTCTGTTTATCGCTAATGGAAGCAACTGGATATATGGCGCGAGTTGCGATTGTGATGGATTATATCTTCTCAGGGTTTGGACTAAATGGGAAGGCTATTGTCCCGCTTGTGACTGGATTTGGGTGTAATGTTCCTGCGATTATGGCGACGCGTACGATTCCTGATCGCAATGAACGTATCAAAACGATGATGGTGATTCCATTTATGTCGTGCTCTGCTCGTTTACCGGTTTATGTGTTATTTGTTGGGATGTTCTTTGCGAAGTATCAATCTCTTATTATTATGGGATTATATTTACTTGGTATTGTGATTGCTTTATTAAGTGCAAAACTGTTATCAGTTTCAATCTTTAAAAAGACAGAAGATAATTTTATTTTAGAGGTTCCACCGTATCGTGTTCCACAAGTCAAAAATTTAATTAGCCAGACGCTTAATCGTGGAAGTGACTTTATTCATACGGCTGGGAAATTTATTGTCTTAGGATCGGTTATTTTATGGTTGTTACAAGAGATGGGGCCAGCAGGGTTACATGTGGCGAGTGATGAAAGTTATTTAGCAATGTTAGGTAGTGTCTTAGCTCCGTTATTTCTTCCTCTTGGCTTTGGAACATGGCAAGCGGCTAGTAGTTTAGTAGTAGGCTTTTTAGCGAAAGAATTAGTGGCCTCATCTATGCTAATTATTTGTGGGGCGGAAGCGGGGATTTTAACGTTATTTACACCACTTCAAGCCTTTAGTTTTTTAGTGTTCTCGTTACTTTATATTCCTTGTCTATCAACGGTGGGAGTTATGTATCAAGAAACGAAATCAGCTAAGACAACGGCGTTAATGGTCGCGTTTGGATTAATTGTTGCTTACCTCGTTAGTTTAATTGTTTATCAGTTAGGATTGATCATTGTATAATAGGGACTTTTTATAACTTCTTTTGAATAGAAATTTAGGCCATAAAAAAATCACGACATCAAATGTGTCGTGATTTTTTTTAAGTTAAAAATAAGGTGATAAAAACTAATACGGTTGAAATGAAGTTTTGTACAGCGTGTACACCAATTGAATACCAAATATTTTGATGACGATAATAGGTATAACCTAATGCAATCCCCATCGCCATGTATTGAATAATATAGATGAAATCTCCTGCACTAATGACGTGAATCATTCCAAATAAGAAACTACTTAGGAAGATTCCGAGCCATGGATGTTTAAGAAGCCCTCGCATAATAGTGAAGCGGAAAACAACTTCTTCGGCTAGAGGGGCACATAAAATCGTCATACTTGCCATTAAAATCGGATGGAATTCCATAAGATTCGTAATGACTTGTTGATTGATTGATGACTCAGCTGATTGGGTAAAGAAGATGACAATCATACCTGAAACGTATGACGCTGCAAATAAAAGACACCAACTAATTGCAACTCCTTTTATGAAGTGTTTAACAGAAGTGATTTTTTTAAATTGATCAGCTAGCTCACGACCAAAAAATGCGATGGAAACAATGACTAAAACGATATAAGAAATTAAGTTTGCAAACACTTGAATATCTACATCGTTTGTGCAAAATGTGGCTAATAAGTGAAATGAAATCGTTGGTAATAAAAACATCACAAAGATATAAGTAAAGATTAATAAGGTTGACTTTGCTTGACGTAAATTCATTTGACACCTCCCAATAAATCATGATTGTTATGATTAATTATAGCATATCACCCTTTAAAAAGAAATAAGACAGCCGTTGTTTAAAAACAGAGAAAACATCGACATAAAGTTCTTTTTTTAGAGAAATACTGTCTTTGTTCTGATGTATGTTAAATTAGACATACTTCAGCCTCACTGTTTGATAGGTGAGAATGCTTTTCAAAGCTGCTGGAAAAGTTTTGAGTTTGTGAATGGATGGAGAAATTTTGAGGGAATGGTAAATAAACCATTTAAATGATTGTAACTGATTTTATTTATCGAGATGATTGCATGCGGGAATCTTAACGGTGAAATAGTCGTTCCTCTTTTTTGATACTAAGACATGTCATAGTTTCGATGGGTTCCCTCCCATTTCTAATAGAAATATGTCTTCTACTGTCAGGGCTTAGTTAGTTTTTACAAGGATAGATCAATGAATGGTTGAAAGACTGAAGGTGGTCTTTCTTTTTTTGTTGAATAAAAAACTTTTTTGTATTACCATAATAAAGATAGTGTTAGTTAGCAATTGGCCCTTCGTTAGCGCTAAGCTAACAAAGCGTGCCACTCGCATAGAGGAGGTTTTAAATCATGGATTTTTTACAAGTTGGAAAAATCGTCAACACTCATGCTTTACAAGGTGAAGTGAAAGTTGTTTCAAATAGTGATTTTAAAGAGGATCGTTTTAAAAAAGGAAGTCAATTAGTGATTGATTTTAATGGAGAATATGTGGATGTGACAGTGGCAACGCATCGCGTTCATAAAGGAGCCGACTTATTAAAATTTAAACATTTAAATTCTATTAATGATGTTGAAAAGTATAAAGGATGTGCATTATTAGTTTCAGCAGATGATTTAGAAGAATTAGATGAAAATGAATTCTATTACTTTGAAATTATCGGATGTCAAGTTGTAACGACGGATGGAGAAACAATCGGAGAGATTAGTGAAATTTTAGAAACAGGTGCCAATGATGTTTGGGTCGTGAAACGTCCTGGACAAAAAGATGCCTTAATTCCTTATATTGAAGATGTAGTTAAAGCGGTCGATATCGAAACGAAACAAGTAACAATTCAAGTGTTAGAAGGGTTATTATAATGAAAATTGATGTTTTAACGTTATTTCCAGAAATGTTTTCAGGTGTTTTTAACGACTCGATTTTAAAACGTGCTCAAGAGCGCGGAGCTGTTGAGTTAAATACAGTTAATTTCCGTGATTTCTCAACGAATAAGCATAAAAAGGTTGATGATTATCCGTATGGTGGGGGAGCGGGAATGTTACTAGCTCCACAACCAATTTTTGACGCGGTTGAATCCGTGTGCCAAAACACCAAGACAAAGCCACGTATTATTTTAATGTGTCCACAAGGTGAGCGATTTACGCAAGCTAAAGCAGAGGAGTTAGCGAAAGAAGAGCATTTAATCTTTATTTGTGGTCATTACGAAGGGTTTGATGAGCGAATTCGTGAGCATTTAGTGACGGATGAATTATCATTAGGTGATTATGTTCTAACAGGCGGAGAGTTAGCTGCCATGGTAATGACTGATGCAGTCGTTCGCTTACTTCCAGATGTATTAGGGAAACAAGAGTCTCATGAAAATGATTCATTTTCAATGGGGTTACTAGAATTTCCACAATACACACGTCCTGTTGATTTTAGAGGCATGATGGTTCCACCTGTGCTAACGTCAGGAAATCATAAAGAGATTGAGAAGTGGCGTCATGAACAGTCGTTATATCGCACGTATACACGTCGACCTGATTTGTTAGACAGTCGTGAATTAACCGATCATGAAAAAATATTAATTGAAAAATTTAAACAACAATCATAAGATAGAGAGCTAATCGCGAAGTCGATTGGCTCTTTTTTAGACAGAGTTTGACAATTAAGGAAAGTATTAAAAGATTTTTAGACAGTTGTAAATAAAAAAAGAAGATTTTTGCGAATAATTATAAAAAATCATTGAATTAACGAGACGATTGTGATATGATTTCAAACGTGCCAAAGAGCACTACCCCAAGTTCCGCTGAATTAGCAAACTAATTGAATGAACTTGCGTAATGAAGGAGCGTGAGATTAATGAGTCAACAATTAATCAATGAATTAACACAATCATACTTAAAAACAGATTTACCAGAATTCCGCGCAGGAGATAACGTACGTGTACACGTTCGTATCAAAGAGGGTAACCGTGAGCGCGTTCAGGTATTCGAAGGTTTAGTATTAAAACGTCAAAATGGTAACGGAATTAGCGGAACTTTCACAGTTCGTAAGATTTCTTTCGGATGTGGAGTTGAGCGTACATTCCCATTACACACACCAATCATCGAAAAAATCGAAGTTACTCGTCGTGGTAAAGTTCGTCGTGCAAAACTTAACTACATCCGTAGCTTATCAGCTAAAGCTGCTCGTATCAAAGAGCGTCGATAATTTTACTTTTTCAAAACAATTACCTCAATTGCAATCAAGATGCCCTAAAAACTTAGTTTTAGGGCATCTTTTTTTTATGAAATACTTCAACTTTATGGTAAAATTAACAGTAAACTGTATGTTCAAACTGGCTTTAGCTAATACTAGAGGGTAATGTTCAATCAGATTATCAGCTAAGTCAGGTTGTTAACTGAAAATATAATGGTGGAGTGAAGGGAATGAAAAAAGTATTTAGTGAGATTTTTGATTGGGTAAAGACATTTGTTATTATTTTTATTGCCGTAACGCTCATTCATAAATATGTGTTTACTCCAGTAAAAGTAGATGGACCATCCATGTATCCAACGTTGCATGACGGAGATTCTGTTATTTTATGGGAGCTTGGGTATGAGCCTGAGCCATTTGATGTGATTGTTTTTGAATATTCACCAGATGTTTATTACGTGAAACGTGTCATTGGTGTTCCAGGTCAAACTGTCTCATATCATCAAGATCAACTTTATATTGATGGGGAACCGATTGAGGAACCTTATCTTGACGAAGGAAAATTACTCGTTTCTTATAGTGGTGAATTTACTTGGGATTTTACTTTGCAAGAAATTTGTCAATTTGATCCATGTGACGTCATTCCAGAAGGCTATTATTTAGTGCTTGGGGATAATCGTCCGCATAGTAAAGATAGTCGTCATATTGGTTTAATTAGTGAAGATCAGATTCTAGGTAAAGCAACATGGATTCAATGGCCACTATCAAGTTTTGGTCGAATTGAATAGTTTGAAGCAGGTAGAAGAAGTGACGTTTTTAATGTCAGTGAGTGAAATGAAATAGGGATTAGATTAAACATGGTGAGATGAAGTCAATCTTAGGTGAAGTCTTTGATTGGATTAAGACATTTATGATAATTTTGATTGCAGTAACTATCGTTCATCGATTTATTTTTACCCCGGTAAAGGTGGATGGTGCATCGATGTATCCAACGTTACATGATGAGGATACCGTTATCTTGTGGTAGCGTGGTTATGAGCCAAATGCATTTGATGTGGTTGTGTTTGAAGTATCCACGGATAAATATTATGTCAAACGAATTATTGGACTACTCGTTCAAACGATAGCTATTGATCAAAATTAAATTTATATGGATGGGGAATCAATTGAGGAACCTTATCTTGATGAAGGGAAATCACTCATTTCATCTAATGGACTGTTTACGTAGGATTTTACATTACAAGAGATTTGTCAATTTAATCCGTGTGAGGTAATTCCTGAGGGGTATTATTTAGTGCTTGGAGATAATCGTCCGCATAGTTTCGATAGTCGTCAAATTGGATTAATCCATCAAGATCAAATTTTAGGTCAGGTCATATGGACACAATGGCCAGTTTTACATTTTGGTAAAATCGAATAATTAGGTAGGAATTAAAGTTTTAAATGGTGATAACCTACTATTAGGTTAAAAAACAACTTAGGGAGTGACAAGATGACAGTACAATGGTTTCCAGGGCATATGGCAAAAGCCCGTCGTCAAATTCAAGAAAAATTACAATTAGTTGATATCGTTTATGAGTTGCTAGATGCACGTATTCCATATTCATCGAGTAATCCAATGATGAATGAAATTATTAAACATAAACCGAAATTAATCATTTTAAATAAAGCGGATATTGCAGATCCTAATGTCACACAACAATGGTTAAATTATTTTAAACAAAAAGGTCAACCCGTCATTACGATTGATGCGCTTCATCAAAATGCCATCAAGCACATTACGGAAGCTTCAAAAGAAATCCTAAAAGAGAAGTTTGAAAAAGAAAAAGCGAAAGGATTACGTCCGCGTCCAATTCGTGCGATGATTTTAGGAATTCCTAACGTTGGGAAATCAACGCTAACTAATAATCTAGCGAAACGTAAAGCGGCACAAACTGGAGATCGTCCAGGGGTTACAAAAGCACAACAATGGATTAAAGTTGAAAAAGAATTAGAATTATTAGATACACCAGGAGTATTATGGCCAAAGTTTGAAGAAAAACGTGTAGGTTATAATTTAGCTGTTACTGGTGCCATTAAAGATACGATTTTACATTTAGATGATATTATTTTGTATGCTTTAGATTATTTAATTGCACATTATCCAGATCGTTTAGTTGAACGTTATAACTTAAGTGGTCAGTTTGAAGATAAAGTTGCTGTATTAGATGAGATTGGACAAAAGCGTGGATTTTTACAATCAGGTGGCTATGTGGATTATGATAAAGTTTACGAGATTTTACTTCGTGAAATTCGTAGTGTGAAATTAGGACGCTTATCATTTGAGTTACCTAGTGATATTCCAACATCAGAAGAAAAATAAAGACATAAAAAGAGTCGTTGGATTCAATCTTGTTTGAATCATCGACTCTTTTTTAAAATTAAGATGTAGTTAAAGGAAAAAAATACAAAAAATGACTAATATCATGAAAATTAGTCTATAATGTGAGGGTTAGTAAACTATTTGTGAAAAATAGTAAAAATTAACTAGAATCCACCTTAGAATGATGTTAAAATAAGAAAGAACGAGAAAAAAACAGTTTTCTCTACAAAAAAAGACATAAATTTGAACATAGTTGACTAATGTAAAAAACATTGATAGAATAAATAAGTTATCGCTTTTTACTTTAGAAAGGTGAGCTGCTCAATGATGGAAAAGTATACGGTAGATGAAATAAAAAAAATATTACAACAAGATGTAGTTGATGAAGCTTTTGTTGAACGATTAAAATCCGATGAACGTAGTGGTGTTCAAAAGCTTGTTAAACAATATGAAAATAAAATGCAAAAGGAATATGACGAATTCCAAAAATTTATTACCATGTCGATTTATGAAAATGAGCTTCGCTATAGTGGTGTTGAACTGATTGCAGGTATCGATGAGGTAGGACGTGGACCGTTAGCTGGGCCCGTCATTGCAGCAGCTGTCGTTTTACCAGCTGATTGCTGGTTATTTGGAATTGATGATTCGAAAAAGTTATCAGAAGCTAAGCGTTTATATTTTTATGAAGAAATAAAAAAACATGCGATCAGTATTGGCGTTGGAATTTGTACCAGTGAAGAGATTGATCGATTAAATATTTATGAGGCGACTAAAGTAGCAATGGAACGTGCGATTGCAAAAATGGATCCTAAACCGCAGCATTTATTACTAGATGCGATGACATTACCGAATGTAAATATCCCTCAAACGCCAATTATTAAAGGAGATTCAAAAAGTGTCTCAATTGCTGCAGCAAGTATTATTGCTAAAGTGACACGTGATGCCTATATGAAGCGACTAGGACAAAAATATCCAGCTTATGGATTTGAACGTCATGTTGGTTATGGAACAAAGGAACATTTAAAAGCCATTGAAGAAAATGGAATTATTTCAGAGCATCGTCAATCTTTTGAACCGATTCGCTCAAAATTTTAGAAGAGATTACTTTTTGTAATCTTTTTTTATTTTAACAAAGAAATGAGTGACGATGAGCGTACATTAACTTAGGTGATTAAAATGGAATTACGAGAAAAATTAATTGCATTAAGTGTTTTAAAAAATGGTAATTGGTTTAAAATGTATGATGTTTTAAAAGATGATATTAAGTTGAAGCAAATCACACAAGAGCAAGTGACACAAGCTAAGTTAAAATTAGGAGAAAGCAAAGTATTAACGGTGTTAGATGAGGAGTATCCATCCCTTTTCAAAGAGATGATTCGTCCGCCGTTTGTGTTGTATTATCAAGGTGATTTGATGCTATTAAAGAAGAAAAAAATAGGAGTGATGGGGAATCGTAGGCCCTCCGCTTATGGAATGGAATCATGTAAAGCCATTGTTGGAAATTTGTTATCACAGGATGTCGCTATTGTAGGAAATTTACAACTTGGAATCGATGCTATTGCCCATTTGTTGTCGGTTAGAAGTGGAAAAACCATTGCCCTTTTATCGTCGGGCTTTTTACATGTCTATCCGCAAGAAAACTTTGAGCTTTATAAACGGATTGCTCGAGATCATCTGGTGATGACTGAATATCCACCACATGTTTATCCAAGTGCACCTCAGTTTTATCGAGCTCATCAATTGGTGCAAGAATTAAGTGAGGTGATGGTCGTTATTGAAGCGGTCAAAGAAGATAAGCGCTTAAAACTTGCGCAACAGCTAGTCGAGGAGGGAAAAGTGGTTTATGCTCTACCAGCTCCGTATAACTCTATTCATTCTGAAGGAAGTTTAAACTTAATTAAGAATGGCGCTTATTGTTTGACACATTATCAGGACGTTCTTAATATGTTAGATTGGGTGCATAGTGAAGAGTAAGGTAGCTAGATTAATAAGATGTATCATTGATGAAATCTGATTTTAGAATCACCTCTAAAGTCAGATTTTTTTATATTCGCAGAAAATACGACAGTATCTATTTTTTTCTGCATTCTGAGATGATTTATTCGACTTAAATCAGGATGAGAGGAAAAAGAATGGAGCATGGAAATGGATGGATCACGGGGTGAAATTGCTAGAATGAGTTGAAAAAAATCAATAGTAGGTATAAAAAGAGACATTGGTGAAACAGTAATTTTGAATGAATCTATAGATGAAAAAAGTAAAAGACCCTCATGTTTATCTGTAATTTATAATGAAATTGTTGACAAGAGGAAAAGAAACCAGTAATATTTTTTGTGTTTTATTTTGACTATTTGCTACAGATAAGCGTTGAATGAATCAGCAGACTCATTGAATGTTTTTAAAATAAAGTCGAATAATAGATGAAAGATTAACTTAGCTAAGTTTAGAAGCTAAGCCGGTTATTAGTTATTGAGATAGAAAAGGTGATAGGTATGGGGAAAAATTTAGTAATTGTAGAGTCGCCTGCTAAAGCTAAAACGATTGAAAACTACTTAGGATCAGATTATGTGGTTCTATCAAGCGTTGGTCATATTCGAGATTTAGCAACGACAGGTCCAGGAGGTTTAGGTGTGGATGTTGAAGACCACTTTAAACCCAACTATAAAAACGTAACAGGAAAATCAAAGGTCATTAAAGAATTAAAACAAGCAGCTAAAAATTCAGATGCTGTTTACCTCGCAACTGACCCCGACCGCGAGGGAGAGGCGATTAGTTGGCATTTAGCAGATGTTTTAGGACTTGATGTTGATTTAGAACGTCGAGTAGTATTTAATGAGATTACAAAAGATGCGATTTTAGAAGCATTCAAACATCCACGTGCGATTGATATGGATTTGGTTCGCTCTCAAGAAAGTCGTCGTATTTTAGACCGCATTATTGGATTTAAATTAAGTAAGTTATTACAAAGTAAAATCAAAAGTAAAAGTGCGGGACGAGTTCAATCAGTAGCATTGAAGTTAATTGTTGAACGTGAGAAAGAAATTCAAAAATTCGTTAGTGAAGAATACTGGTCAGTTCATGCTATGTTTGAGCGCGAAAGTGCAAAAATTGAAGCAGAATTAGTAAAGAAAGCTAATAAGAAGATTTCAATTGCGAATGAAGATGAAGTCAAAGCCATCTTAGCTGAATTAAGTGATCCTTATGTAGTCGAAAAGGTTGAAAAGAAAAATAAATCAAAACAACCGAAGTTACCATTTATCACTTCAACTCTTCAACAAGAAGCTGCAAGTAAATTAGGTTATAATGCGAAGAAGACAATGACAATTGCTCAAAAATTATACGAGGGGGTTAATATCGGTTCCGAAACTGTTGGATTAATTACATATATGCGTACCGACTCGACTCGTTTAGCCGATAACTTCGTTGATGCAACTAAGTCATTTATTAAACAAAATTATGGTGCAAATTATGTTAAAACAGGAAGTACAAATGCGAAGAAAGTTAAAAATGCACAAGAAGCGCATGAGGCTATTCGCCCATCATCAGTCGCGCGTACACCAGAAGAGATGAAACCTTATTTAAAACGTGATGAACTGCGTTTATATAAACTCATTTGGGAACGTGCTGTTGCGAGCTTAATGAAAAGTGCAACAGTTGAAGCGACAACGATTGAAGTTCGCTCAAATGATTACTTATTCCGCGTTAACGGTCAAGTGCTAGTGTTTGATGGATATTTACGTGTCTATAGCTATGAAGAAACAAAAAATGCAGCTTTACCACGTTTAAGTGAAGGGGATACGTTAGCGTTAGTTGATGTTGAACCACAACAACATTTTACTCAACCACCTGCTCGTTATAGCGAAGCGAAATTAATTAAGGAAATGGAAGAGTTAGGGATTGGACGTCCATCGACTTATGCACAAACAATGGAGACGTTAAAAAATCGAGGTTACGTGACACTTGAGGATAAAAAGTTTAAGCCAACGGATCAAGGAATTTTAACAAGTGAGAAATTAGCTGAATTCTTCTCTGAGTTTATTAATGTGGAGTATACTGCAGAGATGGAAAATAATTTAGATGAAATTTCAAAGGGACAAAAAGTTTGGTACGATGAATTAAAAGTCTTTTACGATCATTTTATGCCAATGCTTGAAGATGCTCAAAAAAATATGGAGAAAATTGCTCCAGTTGAAATTGGGGAGGAATGTCCAGAATGTGGTAGTCCACTTGTCATTCGTCGTGGGCGTTACGGTGAGTTTGTCGCATGTAGTGGCTATCCGACATGTAAGTATATTAAAAAGGAAACAAAAGAAGAGGCTGCACCCGTTTCGACAGGAGTTAAATGTCCGAAATGTGAAAAAGGTGAAATCGTTGAAAAGAAAACACGCCGTGGAAAAGTCTTCTATGGATGTAATCAATATCCAAGCTGTGATTATGCACTTTGGCATAAACCAGTTGATAAGAAATGTCCAAAATGCGATAGCTTGTTAGTCGTTAAAGGGAAGAAAAATGAAATTCAATGTCCGAATAAGGAATGTGACTATAAAGAAGAATAATCAAAAGCCCACCTTTTAGAAGGTGGGTTTTTAAAGCAAACAGACAGAGGGTAAAAGTTTATGTTATAATAAAGTCATTCAGGATCTTAAGTTAATAGGCAAAAGAGATTGGCTTAAGCAGATGAAGAAAAGTTCAAGGAATTCTCCCGCTTCATCGCCTTGATTTGAGATTTGTCGTATTAGCGCCGGGCTTATTGCAAAATGTATTAGCAGAATCCGTAATTTATGATATAATTCTCATTTGTAACCATGTGTTAATTCGCAACTTAGGAGGCAAGTTAAAATGAAATTTGTAAATGTTATTGGAGCAGGTTTAGCTGGTTCGGAAGCCGCTTATCAATTAGCTAAACGTGGAATTCAAGTTAAGTTATATGAAATGCGCCCAGTGAAAAATACACCTGCGCATCACACACAAAACTTCGCAGAGTTAGTTTGTTCAAATTCACTTCGTGCAGATGGGTTAGCAAACGCTGTTGGAGTATTAAAAGAAGAGATGCGTATTTTAGATTCATTAATCATGAAGGCAGCCGATGCGAATGCGGTTCCTGCAGGTGGAGCATTAGCAGTTGACCGTGAAGGATTTTCAGGACAAATTACAGAATTCTTAAGTAATCATCCAAATATTGAAGTCATTCGTGAAGAGTTAACTGAAATTCCTGAGGGACCAACGATTGTTGCAACAGGACCATTAACGAGTGATGCTTTAAGTGCATATATTCGTGAAATGACAGGACATAACTCATTCTACTTCTATGATGCAGCAGCTCCAATTATTGAAAAAGATTCAATTAATTTTGATAAAGTTTATTTAAAATCTCGTTATGACAAAGGAGAAGCCGCTTATTTAAACTGTCCAATGTCAGAAGAAGAGTTTAATGCTTGGCATGAAGCTTTAATCAATGCAGAAGTCGTTCCAGTTAAAGAATTTGAAAAAGAAGTCTTCTTTGAAGGATGTATGCCAATCGAAGTAATGGCGAAACGTGGTCGCCAAACGGTTTTATTTGGACCAATGAAACCGGTAGGGCTTGAAGATCCAAAAACAGGAGAGACACCTTATGCTGTTGTTCAGTTACGTCAAGATAATGCAGCGGGAACTTTATACAACTTAGTAGGATTCCAAACGCATTTAAAATGGGGAGAACAAAAACGTATTGTTCAAATGATTCCGGGATTAGAAAATGCTGAAATCGTACGCTATGGAGTTATGCATCGTAATTCATTCATTAACTCACCAGTATTACTTCGCCCAACATACCAATTTAAAACACGTGAAGATTTATTCTTTGCGGGGCAATTAACAGGGGTTGAAGGATACGTTGAATCGGCAGCATCAGGAATGGTAGCTGGAATTAACATGGCGAAATACATGTTAGGTGAAGAATTAATTGAATTCCCACGTGAAACAGCTATGGGATCAATGGCTTACTATATTACTCATACGTCTCAAGATGGTTTCCAACCAATGAATGCGAACTTCGGATTATTCTTAGACTTACCAGGACGTGTTAAGAAAAAAGAGAAAAAAGCTCTTTATGCTGCACGCGCCATTGAAAAAATCAATGAATGTAAAGAATTAATCTAATCATTGATCAGTGTGAGGGAGAATTTGTTCTTTGGTGAATCTGAAGACTTTCAGCCTCTTTATCTGCTAAATGAAGAAGAAAAATAGCTTCAGGCAATTAAATAAACGATGAAGGAAAACAGTACAATAAGTACTGTTTTCTTTATACGTAGAGGGAGTGAGGAATAATGAGAGAACTGGTTAATCGTTATCTAGAGTATTTAACGTACGAGAAGCGTTATTCAACTCATACGATTTTAAATTACAAAAAAGACTTAGAGGAATGGCAATCTTTTTGTAAGCAGGAGCTGATTGAGCCGTTAGATGTGGAGTATAGCGAAGTCCGTGCGTATTTAAATTATTGCTACACGCATCAATTGAATCGAAGTACAGTGAGTCGTAAACTTTCATCTTTACGTTCGTATTATCAGTTCTTATTAAAGGAGGGTGTCATTTCTCATAATCCTTTTTCGATGATTAAGGCACCTAAAGGAGGACAAGTTTTACCAAAGTTTTTATATGAGGAAGAAATGGTTGCCTTATTTGAAAGTATTGATCAATCAACGGTACTAGGATGTCGAAATTATGCATTATTGGAAATCCTATATGCCACAGGTATCCGTGTTTCAGAGTGCTGTGGCTTAACCTTAAAACAATTAGATTTTGAAACAGGGATGATGTTAGTACACGGTAAGGGTGGGAAAGATCGATATATTCCATTAGGGGAATTTGCAGTGGAATCAATCCAAGCATATTTACAACAGAGTCGACCTAGGTTACTAAAAAAATCAAAGATTGAAACCGATTATTTATTTTTGAATCATTATGGACTGCCATTAACAGAACGAGGGGTAAGAGATATTTTAAATCGATTAACGAAACAAACGGCAAATCATATTAAGTTGGCTCCACATATGATTCGCCATACGTTTGCGACACATTTATTAAATCATGGAGCAGATTTGCGGGCTGTGCAAGAACTGTTAGGTCATGAGCATTTATCGAGCACTCAAATTTATACGCATGTTTCGAAAGAACATTTAAAGCAAGCCTATGCGTTAGCACACCCGCGCGCTAAAAAGATGGAAAATAAATGAAAACGAATTCGCTAGATGTATCAAATGAGGAATAAATTTGCTATAATGTAAAAGTAACAGTGTAAGAGTAACAATTAGAATGGAGTGAGAGAAGATGGTCAGTTTAACGAGTTTGGTTTTGGGGATTCCTTTCACATGGCTATGGTTTTGGATTGCTATTGCCTTTGCTGTTATTGAAGCATTGACTTTAGGGATTGTTTCAATTTGGTTTGCAATCGGAGCTTTAGTTGCCATGTTATTTGCCTTTGTTATTGATTCATTTATAGTTCAACTCCTTATCTTTTTGGGAGTCTCATTAGTCTTAGTGGCGACCACTCGAAAAGTAGCTGTTGAAAAGTTAAAAATCGGTCAAGTCAAAACAAATGTTGATGAGTTGATTGGAAAAGAAGCTGTGGTAGTAAAAGAGATTAGGCCTTATACGACCGGTGAAGTAAAGCTTGATGGTAAAGTATGGCGTGCGATGTCAGAAAGTAAACAAGTATATAAAGTAGATGAAATTGTGACTGTGTTACGTATTGAAGGAGTCACAATTATCATTAAATAAAGGGAGATGGAAAAATGGCTTATTTTATCATTGCTATTGTGGTTGTTATTATTATTTTAGTAGCAGCTAACATTAAAGTGGTACCTCAGGCAAATGCCTATGTTATTGAGCGCTTCGGTGCTTATGCTGCAACTTGGACTGTTGGGCTTCATGTTAAAATTCCAATTATGGATCGCGTTGCAAATAAAGTGTTATTAAAAGAACAAGTTATTGATTTTAGACCACAACCCGTTATTACAAAAGATAACGTGACGATGCAAATCGATACAGTTGTCTTCTTCCAAATTACAGATCCTAAATTATTTACGTATGGGGTAAGTAATCCATTTGCTGCTATTGAGAATTTAACAGCAACAACATTACGTAATATCATCGGGGAATTAGAGTTAGATGAAACGTTAACTTCACGTGATATTATTAACTCTCGTATGCGTTCAGTGTTAGATGAAGCCACTGATCCATGGGGAATTAAAATTAACCGTGTAGAAGTTAAAAATATTATTCCGCCACAAGATATTCAAGCGGCCATGGAAAAACAAATGCGTGCAGAACGTGAACGTCGTGAAAAAATCTTACAAGCAGAAGGAGAAAAAACATCTGCAATTTTAAAAGCGGAAGGATTAAAAGAATCACAAATTCTTGAGGCAGAAGCTCGTAAACAAGCCATGATTTTATCGGCAGAAGCAGATAAAGAAGCTGCGATTCGCCGTGCAGAAGGGGAAGCAGAAGCCATTTTAAAAGTTCAAGAAGCAACAGCTGAAGGGCTTCGTATGCTAAATGAATCTCACCCAACAACAGAAGTTTTAACACTTAAATCATTTGAAGCTTTAGCACAAGTAGCAGATGGAAAAGCAACAAAATTAATTATCCCATCTGAAATTCAAAATGTTAGTGGGTTAATTGCTTCACTTGCTGAAACGTCACAAGTGGTTAAAGAAGACTAATTGATACAGAAAAAGACCTTTTAATAAGGTCTTTTTTTTAGTATAACAGGAAACTTCCTACTATCACTTATTAATAATAGATGTCTTTAATAGACAGGGTCTAAAGATAAGCAGGAAGACTAGAGGGGACTTGGGAAGTGATAAGAGGTAAAGATCTGTAGTAAGAATTTAAACTTTTATTTGTATCATTCATGATAAAGCTGATAATTTAAGTATGGTTCTTCCTGACTTTTGGTGATAAAACGCTTTACCTGATATAATAAAAAGACATCTTAGAGAGGTAACTATCATCATGAATCTTAATGTCTTTTTTCCTGAAAATCTTATGATTCAATCCATTGAAAATAATGAGCATAAAATCCTGATTTACTTAAAGTCTAAATCAAATTTTAGTCACTGTCCATTATGTGGTATGAAAAGTCAGCATGTGCACAGTACGTATATTAGAAAACCATTAGATGCTTCTATTCTTAGTAAGCCAGTCCAATTAAAGATACAAGCTAAAAAGTTTTTTTGCTTAAATTCAAACTGTAAACGTCAAATTTTCACTGAAAGATTTACTGGTTTTCTAAATACCTACCGGCGTTTAACTGTTCGTCTTGAAGAAGTCTTTCTTCAATTATCATTATCGATGAGTGCGGAAGCTTTATCACGCTTCCTTTTTAAACTTGGATATGAACGAAGTGGAGACTCGCTATTAGATTTATTAAGACGTATTGATTCCACTGAAAAAGAAATAAAAAATCAATCATTAACTCATATTGGGGTTGATGATTTTTCTTTTCGTAGAGGCGTTGAATTTGGAACTGTCATTTGTGATTTAAAAACGCATCGTCCGGTTGAGATTTTGGCTTCTCGCTCGACTCAAGCATTTAAAGAATGGTTAGAAAAACATCCTTCAGTTAAATTAGTGACACGTGATCGAGCGACAACGTATACCAAAGCGATTCATTCAACGAACCCTGACATTATTCAGATTGCAGATAAGTGGCACTTTCTTAAAAACTTATTAGATGTTGTTAAAGAAACCATCAGTTCTCGTTTTCCTAAAGGATGGTTTATCATACCTGAATGCCCAGTCCTCGAAACAACGGATAACGAGACAGATATAGCTACTACTAATGAAGAGTCAACCGTTAGTCATGAATCATTATCTGAAAAAGAACAATCGAAATGGACACTCATTTTAGAGG
>OLVP01000096.1_pt1 | contig 76402 bp, 67 predicted proteins | sample 1673281 | NCBI WGS metagenome assembly OLVP01 (sample SAMEA3178940, study PRJEB25190) | human gut metagenome | biome: human gut; feature: human-associated habitat; material: faeces | place: Austria | collected 2013
TATAATTACGGGGGACCGTTGAATTGGTACATATCAGTTCGACGGTCTCTTTTAAAACCTGTTACGCAATAAAAGTCTAACTTTTTGGGGGCACATCAAACTCCGCAGGCTTTTTTTGCAAGGCTATCAGCTAAATCATTATATTTATCACCGGAATGACCTTTCACTTTCTCAAAAGTTATGTCAACCGATTTTTTGATTTTATCATAATATTTTTTGTAGGCAATGGTACCGTCCTTATTGGTTTTCCACTCTCCGGTACACCATTTTGCAATTCCCATATAATCATAATATATTGAAAGCTTCTTAATGCCTTTTTCCAAGGCATATTTCATAGCCGCCATGGAACCGTAAATTTCACCGGCAACATTCCTCATAGAAGCCATTTGGACATCATTTCCGGAATCATAAAGGTGGGTTTCAGTACCATTATGAAACATAACCACACCGTATCCAAAAACACCGGTTGCAGAATTAAAGCTTCCATCTACATAGGCTACAGCCTTAGACGGAGTGGTAATAGGCATGTCACTGTCAAAGGTTGTATCATCATCTTCATCCTTTGGTGCCTCTGTGTCAAAAAGACTTAACTGAGTACCCTCCTGCCCTAAATATGCGTAGGCATCAGATATGTTTTTGAAGCTTTTGTACAATGCACCGGGATATCCGTCAACGTTTGCTTTACATTCCTCCCAGGGTTCGTATATTCCGGTTTTTTCACCAACTTTAACGGCATAATATTTTTTTGCCATAAGATTTCATCTCCCAAAATAATTTATTCATTAATCTGCTCCGTGGCAGAAGTCTGTTCTGTAGTAGGAACCTGCTCTGTATCAGAATTGGCTGTAGCAGTATGGTTTTTCCAAGGGTTACTGATATTAGAATCCGTGGGATCCCAGGTTTTATAAGGGTCCGATTCCTTTATTTTCTTAATCTTTTTAACTTTAATAGGAGACTTTTCTCCTTTTTCGCTATAAATAGTTACAGATGTTCCTTCATTACAATGGTCATAAATCCATTTAATATCCTTAACACGGAAACGTATACAACCAAGGGAGGAAGCTGTTCCTAATTTATTATACTCCCAATATTCCAATGAATCGTTAGTTGCATATTGATAAGGTATTGAATGAAGCATAATCTGACCATAAATGCGGATGGCGTACTGGGCATAGGTATTATCTACCATAAGGCGCCAGTCATATCTCTCAGAAATACTAAAAGTACCAAGTGGAGTAGATTCCGGGTCTTTACCGGTGGAACAGATAAATGCCTTGTGAGGAATACTGTAAACCCCCTTTTTGTCAATGCCATAAACAACAGCAAAATTTTCAGCACGGTTTATCTTTATCATATAAGGGTGCTTTGCCTTGTGGTCAATGGCTTTTTTTTTCTTAACTTTTTTCTTTGTAGTTTCTTCAACAGTGGTGGTTTCCGGCACTGTTGTAGTTTCCCGGGTAGTAACATTAACTGTAGTACATGTCTCTATATTTGTAATATTGTCGGGGTTATTTTCCTGTAATACTAATGCTAAAAACATAATAAAAATAGTAGTGGAAAAAATACCCAGCATAATGTGATTTTTGTATTTTATCATTAGTTTTCTCCGTTAATTTTTTCTTGCTAACTTATTGTATAATGTTAAAGAATTAATTGCAATAGGATAAAATTACTAATTTCATTCTATCAACTTTATTGACGGAAATAAGGGTATTTGATATTATTTAGGAAGAGCTATTTTGAAAGGAGCAGAAACAAAAATGGGTTACACAAAACAAAAAATCTTAAATATGGCAGAGACGGAAGATATTGAATTTATCAGACTTCAGTTTACGGATTTGTTTGGAACATTAAAGAATGTTGCCATTACAAAAAGCCAGCTCGCAAAGGCACTTGACAATAAAATTATGTTTGACGGTTCATCAATTGAGGGATTTGCCAGAATAGAAGAGTCCGATATGTATTTATATCCGGATTATAATACCTTTGAGATATTACCTTTCAGACCACATCAGGGAAAGGTTGCAAGAATGATTTGTGACGTATATAAGCCTGATGGAACACAGTTAGAAAACGATCCGAGATGCATTTTAAAGAAGGTTATTAAGGAAGCATCAGATATGGGTTATATTTTTAATGTAGGACCGGAGTGTGAGTTTTTCCTTTTCCACACAGATGATAATGGCGGACCTACAACTATCAGCCACGAAAAAGGAAGTTATTTTGATTTAGGCCCTACTGATTTAGGTGAAAATGCACGTCGTGATATGGTACTTAACCTTGAAGAAATGGGATTTGAAGTAGAAGCATCACATCATGAGGTGGCACCTGCACAACATGAAATAGATTTTAAATATGGCGAAGCATTAGATATAGCTGATAAAATTATGACATACAAGCTTACAGTTAAAACCATTGCAAAACGTCATGGTTTATATGCATCATTTATGCCAAAACCAAAATACGGAATGTGTGGTTCAGGTATGCATATTAATATGTCATTGTCAGATAAAGAAGGAAATAACATATTTGCCAAAGCTGATGATGAAAACGGACTTAGCGAGGAAGCATACAGCTTTATAGCAGGATTAATGGAACATATGAGAGCTATGACAGCCATAACTAATCCTATTGTAAATTCATATAAGAGATTAGTTCCGGGATATGAAGCACCTACATATATTGCATGGTCAGCTACTAACAGAAGTCCACTTATAAGAGTTCCCGCTGCAAGAGGAGCAGGCACAAGAGTTGAGCTTAGATGTCCTGACTGTGCTTGTAATCCATATCTTGCCATTGCAGTATGTTTAGCAGCAGGACTTGATGGCATTAAGAGAAAATTAAAGCCTGTAACCAGTGTACAGAAAGATATTTTCTCAATGACAGACGACGAAAGAGAAGAAATTGGAATTGAAAGTCTTCCAAAGAACCTGTACGAAGCTATACAGGAAATGAAAAAGTCCCCATTTGTAAAGAATGTACTGGGAAAAGATGTATACAAGAAGTATATTAAGGCAAAAGAAGATGAATGGATGGAATACACTTCACAGGTAACAGATTGGGAAATCGACAGATATCTTGACCGAATCTAGTTTAGGAGGGCAAATTGGCAGGAATTATAGTAGTATTCCCCAAGCCGGAGGACAGCAAGGCCATAAAAAATCTGTTGGTGCATAACGGATATGAAAGTGTATTTAACTGTACTACGGGTTCAAAGGCGATTACATTGGCAGATACTTTAGGTGAAGGGGTTATTATCAGTGGGTACAGAATGACTGATATGCCTTATACAGACATCCTTGACAATGTAGAAGGAAGATTTGAGATGTTGCTTGTGGCATCGAAGCAAAAGCTCCTTGAAGATAACCGTGGCGTGGCAATGGTAGAAATGCCTATTAAGGTTAGGGATTTCTTAAATTCAGTGGAGCTGATGCAAAACAATATTTATGCTAAATTAAGACGTAAAAAACGCGTTGTACACCAAAGGACTGAAGAAGAACAAAGTGTAATAGATGAGGCAAAGTCAGTTTTAATGGAGAAAAATAATATGTCAGAAAACGAGGCTCACAGATACATTCAGAAGTCGGCCATGGACAGTGGCAGAACTATGGTGGAAACTGCGATATCGGTTCTGAAAATTATGTATAAAGAATAAGGAAAGAAGGACAGAAAAAAGATGTACAAAATTAATGAAAACTACTTAAAGTTACCGGGAAGTTATTTATTCTCAAATATTGGAAAAAAGGTTACTGCATATAAGGCTGCAAATCCGGACAAAGATGTTATCAGTCTTGGAATCGGCGACGTTACACAGCCGTTAGCACCGGCTGTAATTGAGGCATTGCATAGTGCCGTGGATGAGATGGCAGATGCTGCTACATTTCATGGATACGCACCGGACCTTGGATATGAATTTTTAAGAAGTGCAATCAGGGACAACGATTACAGGGAAAGAGGAGTAGACATTGCTTTAGATGAAATTTTCATCAGTGACGGAGCAAAGTCAGACTCAGGAAACATTGGTGATATTTTTGCTGTTGATAACAAAATAGCAGTTTGTGACCCTGTATATCCTGTATACGTTGACACAAATGCCATGGCAGGAAGAACTGGAGATTACATTGCTGATGAGGAAAGATGGAGTAACGTAATTTATATGCCTTGTACCAAGGAAACAAATTTTGCACCGGAACTTCCAAAGGAAACACCGGATATTATTTATCTTTGCTTCCCTAACAACCCTACAGGTTCAACAATTACAAAAGACCAGTTACAGGAATGGGTAGATTATGCTAACAAGGTCGGAGCAGTTATTATTTATGACGCTGCTTATGAAGCATATATTTCAGAGGAAAATGTTCCTCATACAATTTATGAATGTGATGGTGCAAAGACATGTGCCATCGAACTTAGAAGTTTTTCAAAGAACGCAGGATTTACAGGAACAAGACTTGGATTTACGGTTATTCCTAAAGAATTAAAGTCTAACGGTGTTATGCTAAATTCATTATGGGCAAGAAGACATGGAACAAAATTCAATGGTGCACCGTATATTATTCAAAGAGCCGGAGAAGCTGTTTATTCTGAAGCAGGAAAGGCACAGACAAAGCAGCAGGTGGCTTATTATATGAATAATGCTAAGACTATTATTGAAGGTCTTAAGTCAGCAGGATACACAGTTAGCGGTGGCGTTAATGCACCATATGTGTGGTTAGAGACACCTGATGGAATGTCATCATGGGATTTCTTTGACTATCTGCTTACAAAGGCAAATATCGTGGGAACTCCGGGTTCAGGATTTGGACCAAGTGGAGAAGGATATTTCCGACTGACAGCATTTGGAACATATGAAAATACATTAAAAGCAATAGACAGAATTAAAGCATTATAAAATTAAAAAGTGCTTTTATGGATTATATTAAATAAGAAATGGATGCTACATTAGTGGCATCTGTTTTTTGTAGCAAAAGCCCGGCAAGCTAATCGCATTTGCACGAAATATCGTTTGACAGGAATATATTGAAAAAAAAATTAATGTGTCATAATAGATAGTATAAATATTAATTTTGATTGAAAAGCTGCTTAGTGTGTATGATGGAAAAGACAAACTGAGAGTATAGAAAGGTAAGGTAAGGCTATATGAAGAAAAAACATATATGTATTTTTGTAATTGTAATTATTGCTGTTATTATTGGTGCAATGATTTATTTTTACAGCAATGGAAATAATAATACGATTGAATTAAAGAAATCTGATGGTGGAATAGAAGTAAGCTATGTGGATGGAAATTATAAAAATGAGTCAAAAAGTAATTTGGCTGAGATAAAGCAGGATAAAATCTGGAATGATGATAAGTATTGCATAGTTGAGGGTACAGTAGAAAAGGCAAATAATATAGAAATCAGGATTGATGATAAAAAAATGTATAATGCCATTATTGAAATCAAGGTTGAATCAGACATTAAAGGAAAAATAAAAGAAGGAAGTACGATTTCTGTTTTATCAGGATGTGCCACCATGAAAGAGGAAATATATCAGGAAGATTCATATATTAACTCTCAGATAGAAGAGGGGGACAGAGGAATATTTATAATTTGCAAATATGGTATAGATGACACTTTGGAATTAAACCAAAAGATTTTATATTTGTCAGAACTTGCCGACTATGGATTTGAAGATGCTGAAAGATTTGCTTTTATTGAAAAAAATGGGAATACATTATTTAGCAGTAACTTTTATAAGGATTTAAAAGATAATGCCAAGCTTGATGAGGTGAAGAGTTACATAGAGGACAAAATTAAATAAATGTAAGTTAATACGTTACCGGATATGTTTATAGTAAGACGTCCGGTAACGTTTTTTGTAGCAAAAGTCCGGCAAGCTAATCGCATTTGCACGAAATATCATTTGTTGGGCATAAGAACATCGAAAAGCTACAACTTATGAAACACTTGATGTGTTTCATAATCTACGCTTTGCGATGTCAGCTGCCTACAATCGAGTAGGAGTCAGCCTACTTGATTTGATAGAATTGTATGTAATTGGTGGCTTTTTGCATATTGTTGGCAAATTTGAGATTAACAATATTAAAACATTCGAAAATGTGATAAAATGTTGAAGTTAAAGTACATTGTGTGAAAAAAGGTGAAAGAGATATTTGTTAGGTATATGAAAATGCAACATGTCAGGTAAGGTGAAAAATGTTTGTCATTTGAAACGAAAAATATTGAAAAAAATTAGTCGCTGGCATACAAAGCGAATGGTTTGATACTTTGCAAAGGAAGAATAGAGAGGATTTATGAGAAGTTTAGTAAGAAAAATAATGTGTATGGCATTAGTAGTTGTAGTGCTATGTGGTTGTGGAAAAACAAGTGAAAAAGTTGGAAAAAACGTAGATACGGAAAACATAAAAATCCCTAAATATAAAAAAGTTATATTAACAGATTTGGAAAATTGTAATATTAATTTTATTAAAAATATGCCATATACCGATTTTGATTTTAAGATTATATCCACGGAAAAATTAGACGAAAAAAAATTAGATATTAAATTTGATACAACATTGGAATATGAGTGGAGTATATCTGATAGCGAAGTTGAAGGTGAAAATAAATTTAGTTATCCTCTGCTGTGTGCATATAATGGTTATGAGGTAAAAAAAATAAAATCACAAATTGAACAGGTAAGTAATGAAGATTATCAAAGATGTGTAACAGAAAATAAAAATTTCCCCAAAATTTATGTATATACGGTTTCAACTGAAATAAACATGGAAAATGTAAGTAAAGATAGGGATTATGAAATAAAAAACATGATTGTTACATATGATGGTGATGAGTATAAATTTGACATTGGAAAAATAAATGTAAATAAAAAACAGGCAATGAAAGAAACTTTTGCTCAGGATATAGATGGTGAAAATTCAGCAATGCAGACAATAGATGGCTTGGATTATATATCAATGGATTCTGATTTTGATATAACATTGGATGGTATTATAGAAACATTTAAGGATAAATTGGAAATAAAGGATATATATTTAAAAAATATTGATGATACCATAAAAGTTAAAAACATAAGTATTTCTACATCTAATGAAAATGGTACAGTGGAATTTGATTTTGATAAGAACGGAAATAATATAATTCCAAAGGAAACAAGTACAACTGTTGTTCTAAAATGCAGTAATGATATTTTAGAGAACAATATCGGAAGTTACATTTCGCCCATAGTATGTATTGATTATAAATTGGGCAAAAAAACAGGTACTTTGAATGTTCAGGTAATGGCGAGAGGGTACTCAAGAAGTGCACAGGAAATATATGCATACAAAATTGATAAGGTTGACATATTTAATCTATATTTGAAAAATTTAGCAAAGGAAGATAAAGAATAGTGAAAGCAAAATACTTTTTGATATTTGTAGTGTGTGTATTGATATATTGTATTCCGTTAGGAGCGGTTATATCAATTTCCAATAAAGAAATAAAGAAATATGATGAGGACAAGGATTTTAAGACCGGACTTATGGCGTATGGTGCAATAGAAGAAGTGAAGAAAACCGATATGCGGGAATATTATAAAGTGGATGTAACAGTAACATCTATAGAAAATTTAAAAATCACATTGAGCAATGAGGCAAATGTTCAATGCAGGGAAGGTGAGGAAATTAACAAAAATGAAGTGTTGACCAATGACAGAGGAAATGTTATTTTTCAGTTTTTTGCTGAGGCATTATAGTTATGCTGGTTGATATTTTAATATCAATTGCCACAATTATGATTTCAATGTGTGGAATTAAATTGTATAAATGGTTTGCAGAATATCAGGTATGGAGCATAAGAATAACATCATATTCTGTAATCACGTTAGTCATCTGTAGTGTGTTTCTATCCTTGCTTTTTAGTGTCTTGTTTGCAGTAATGTCTAGTCGGGTAGAAATCGTTAAGTACCTTAAATGTGAATAATAAATGAATAATCAATATCCAATGCACATTTGTCTGAAAATCTGTTATAATAGGACTTGCGATATTTAGAAAATTTTGGAGGAATACAATGCAGGAGAGACCAAGTAAATTAGTTTTTTGGATGTTTTTTGGAGGACTTATTCTTATAGTTGCAGGAAATATGGCAGATTATTATGTAAGTGGAAGTCATATTGGAACAATTCTTACGGTTATTGGATTTGTGGTATGGGCAATTTTACTGGTTATGAAATTCTTTTATGATAAAAAAAATAAATAATGGATTAGTGGAAAGTGTTATTTAATAACAACATTTTTCATTAGGTAAGGTAAAAAAGAAACGGATTTGCAATGGGACATTAAAATCTGTTTCTTTTTATTATAATTCTGTTATAATAATATAGGAAATTTAAGGAAAGGAGGAAGAACGTGTTTAACGGACTGTTTAATAAGAGTGGAAAACATTCGGCAGCTGTATTTGTTGATTATGAGCATTGGTATTATGGGTACAATAATATTTTTTCCATGAAACCTAATGTAGAAGAGTGGTATGAAGAATTAACTGAAGAGTATAGTGTAAAGAACATAGTATTTTTTGGCGATTTTCATGGAAATTCAATAGAAAAGGAATTGCCACGATTAGAAAAAATAACGAAGAATGTAGTTCATACGGCAAGCACAAAAGACGGTGTTGATAAAGATTTTACGGATTTTATTATTTTAGATGCAATATATCGTGAAGCTGCAAAGAAGAATTCACCGGATGTTTTTATTATTTTTACAGGGGATGCACATTTTAATTTGGCAATAAAGTATTTGCGTGAGTTGAAAAAGAAAGTCATTATATATGGAGTAAAACATTCCCTTAGTAATAAGCTTAAGTCATCAGCCAATTCATATGTTGAAATGCCAAGGTCTAAACAGGAGCAGCAGTATTATTATGATGCAATATTAAATTCTTTATATATCGTAAAGAAAAGACGTAAAATGGCTACATATGGCAAGACAATAGAGAGCGTTTCTGCTCATAGTGGGGTATCAAAAGAGCGTATTCAGGCGGCATTAAATGACCTGATGAATAACAAATATTTGAATCTTGAAGAAATAAAATATCATGGGAAAAAACCTAAAATTTTAACTGTTGACTGGGAAAGAGTAGAGCAGGATGGCTTATGGGAAAAAAATAAATAAAATGTGACAACATAAATAACACTATCTTTATCCACAAGATAGTGTTATTTTTTTCTTTTCATGGCAGATATGAGGTTTAATAAAGCGTCCACTTCTTCCAGTGATAAACCGGATAAATCAATATTGTTTTTATGTTCAATGCCAAGCAAAAAATCAGTTGTAACTCTGAAAATATTTGAAATTGCAATTAACACATCATAGGATGGCATTCTTAGTCCGTTTTCGTAGGCGCTTATTACGGATTTGGTTAATCCTAATTTCTGAGAAAGTTGGAATTGAGTCATATTATTCTGCATTCTTAATGTTTTTAATCTGTTTCCAAAATCAACCATTTCAAAACCTCCTAAACACAGTTTACTATATTATATGTAAACAATGGGTTGATTATGTATTTATTTAGTTGACTAAGAAAGATTGTTTGATTATAATTTTAATATATACATTAAAGTTTCAAAATAAAAAAATTAATGTATGTAACTTGAGGGTGTAGGTATCAGAAAATAAAAAGGAGAAAATGAAATGGAAAAGAAAATTAAGAAACTATTGGTTATTTTATCAGTAATTGTGATGTCTTTTATTGTACTTCCAAATACCGGTGTAAGTGCGGCATCAAAAGCTAAGTTAAATAAGAAATCTGCAACAATCTATGTTGGAAAAACAGTGACACTAAAGGTTAAAAACAATAAGAAGAAGGTTAAGTGGATTTCATCAAACAAAAAAATAGCAACAGTTAGTAAAAGGGGAAAAGTTAAGGGAAAGTTAAGGGAAAGAAAGCAGGAAAAGTTACCATAACTGCAAAAGTTGGTGGCAAGAAATATAAATGCAGGGTTACAGTTAAGAAGAAAAAGGCTACAACTGTAACTGTCAAGGATAAAATAAAGAATGCCTGCATAAAATATGGTACTGTGTCTGAGGATATGTCAGGTAAGTATTATTATTTAAGCAGACCGACAGTTTCCAATGATGATGAAAGGTATGAATATTTTACCTGTGTGAAATATTATCCTGCAACGAACACAGTAAGAATAAGTGTTTCAATTGATGATACTTACTTGTCAGAGTATGATTATACGACATTTGATGTTACTAATGTAAAGGATGCTACAAGCAAAATCTGGTATAGTGATTCTTATGATAATTATGGAGAGGGCATAGTATATAAGAAGCTGATTCATCAGAAGAGCGCAGTTGCGTTTGGTGTAACAGATATGACCGATGATGTTCAGTTTATTGAGGAGTTAGCCACATCATCTGTTGCAATTGGCTTACTGGATTTCGACTACATTATGGGTACATATTCCGTAGGGGTATCATCTGGTGATTTGGGATTTACTACGTTATATTCACGGTATAATTAATTTCATATTTAATTTCTTACATAGATAGCTTAAAAAGAGATAAAATAAGCAGTAGCAATTTAATTTCCCGGCTACTGCTTATTTTTTGGGGATATTCTTTTTTTGATATTGATTTCTACCGGAGGCGGTGCATATGTTAAATACAAGGAAAAAATGTTAGAGGAGAAAAATGTATATATATTATATAGATTATTTTTGAAAATAGACGCAGAGTCATATATCTTATATTAAATAAAAATATTCAACAAAGAAAAAAAAGTAAACAACTTCAAACGTTTATATAAGATGTTGCTAATATCAAACAATATGTTGACAAACAGAAAAATATACTATATCATATATGCACTGATATAATTTGTGACAAAAATGCGAGAAGCAATAATTAGATGAGCACAGAAAGGTTATAGTATGGGAAAACAGGATTTGTTAGCAAAAAAGTACATGTCAGACAATGAAAAGTTTGCAGATGTGTTTAATTACTATTTATACAATGGAAAGCAGGTTATAAAACCAGAAAACTTACATGAAGAGAGCATAAGTGAAATTGCCATTCCCTATAGTGAAAAAAACAAAAATACCTTTATTGAAAAGTACAGGGACATTATAAAAAGGTGTGTGGTAAAAAGTGACAATCACTATACATATTTTCTGCTAGGAATAGAGAATCAGTCTGAGGTTCATTATGCAATGCCTGTAAGAAACATGCTTTATGATTCTCTAAATTATTCCGGGCAGGTCAGCAGGATAGAAAAAAATCATAAAAAATGTAAAGATAAGCTTAGTTCAGCAGAATATCTGTCAGGAGTGACAAAGAGTGATAAAATCACACCAGTTATAACACTGGTACTATACTGGGGCAATGAAGCATGGGATGGTCCTAAAAGTTTGTATGAAATGTTTAAGGAAACAGACCTTGATATTTTAAGATATGTAAATGATTATCACATAAACCTAATAGAACCAAAAGACATAAAGGATTTCTCAAAATTTAGAACTGAACTAGGGAAAGTGCTGGAGTTTATTAATGCATCAGACAGTTTGGCAAAAATGAAAGAAATATTGGAAAATAAGCTGACTTGTAAAAGTAAATTCCGTATGAAAGACTAAATTGAGGGTGCGGACAAAATTCTGGACTACTATAGGGCTTCGAAAGGAGCTTTTTTATGTATTCAAAAGAACAAAAAGATATTGCACTACGGATATATCATCAAACAGAGTCTGTAACTGAAACTATTAGGATTCTAGGGTATCCAACACGTAGAAATCTGTACACATGGATTGCTGAGGAAAATACCCCACCCAAAACAAGGAAAGAATATCCTGTAATTAATAATCCTCCTGATCATCCTCGCAATCCTCCATTAGAAGTAAAATTAGATGCAATTCACCGTTGCTATGAGCTCGGAGAAAATATAAAATATGTTTCAGAAGACATTGGGTATAGTAGAGCTAGTATTTATCAATGGCGAAAACGTTATTTAAAAGAAGGTACATTAGGTCTTATGAATCACAAAAACATTACTCCAGGAACATTAGTAGAAGGTTCTGTTTCAAGTACAGATATTTCTTCTGATGAAATAAATCAGTTGAAGGCTCAAATACAAGATATGCAATTAGAAATAGATATTCTTAAAGAAACGATAAATGTATTAAAAAAAGACCCAGACATCGATCAGAGTGCTCTCAGCAACAGAGAGAAGGCGGTGATAATCGATGTCTTGAAAAATAGATACTCACTGCCATTATTATTACAGAAATTGCAATTATCAAAAAGCAGTTATTATTATCAGGAACAATCCCTACAAAAAGAAGATAAATATACACTTTTACGTGTTAGAGTCATTGAATTATTTACAGAGAATAAAGGTCGATATGGTTACAGACGAATTCACGCCCTACTTAAGCGTGAAAATATAATTGTCTCAGAAAAAGTTATTCGTAGGATTATGAAAGAAGAACAACTTGTAGTAAAAATCAAACGAACTCGTAAATATAATTCCTATCAAGGTGAAATATCTCCAGCAGTAGATAATCTAATTAACAGAAATTTTTCTGCATCTAAACCTAACGAAAAGTGGTTAACAGATATAACCGAGTTTGCAATTCCGGCAGGAAAGGTTTATTTATCGCCTATAGTAGATTGTTTTGATGGCTTACTTGTCAATTGGAATATAAGCACTTCTCCAGATGCATTACTTGTCAATTCTATGCTTGACGATGCAGCTAAATTACTATCTGTAGGAGAAAAACCAATCATACATTCAGACAGAGGCGTACACTACCGCTGGCCAGGCTGGATTGACAGGATGGAGAAAAATGGTTTCATACGATCAATGTCAAAGAAAGGCTGTTCACCTGATAATTCTGCCTGTGAGGGCGTATTTGGAAGAATTAAAAATGAGATGTTCTATAATGCAGATTGGTCTGGGGTAAACATCTCAGAATTTATTGGTATTTTAAATGATTATCTTTATTGGTATAATGAAAAAAGAATAAAAAAATCATTAGGATATTTGAGTCCTATAGAGTACAGACATAGACTTGGATTGGTCACTTAGATAGTCCAAGAAAATGTCCGCACCCTCGACTCCTATTTTTCGTTATTCATTATCTGTGTCAATTAAGTCATCATAAGAAATATTAAAAATCTGCGTCAATGCATGAAGTTCGATATCTGTAACATATCTCTTATTTGTTTCAATTCTGGTAATAACGTTCTTATCCATATCATATCCGGCAAGCTGAAGTTTGCGAGATAAATCGCGTTGAGAAAGATTATGTTCTTTTCTTAGTTCGACAAGTCGTTTGCTGATTAAGTTCTTCTTGCCAGAAGTCGTTCTTGGTCCTGGCATAGGCGAATCCTTTCTTTCAATCATTGTTGTCTCACTTTTACAACTTTTTATTGATTTTAGCCTAAGATTATATTAAAATCGGTTGTAAAAGTGAGACAAGCAAGAAAAAGGGAGAAGTGAAATGATTGGGGAAATAGGGAAATATGATATGTTGCGATATAAATTTTTTGAAGTTATTCTACCGGAGATGTTATATACCGGAACAGAAGAAGAACAGTATGAAGTAATACTTAGTCTGATTGCAGATGGTACAGGATACATTAGGGAATTATTTAAAACTTGCTGTGAAGACACGGTGTGGAATATCCATATGATGAAAGTGATGATTTTTGCGTGACTATGTTGGAGTTATATGGGGGGGATTTATTTCAGATAGAACTTCTGGAATACAATAAAGATATCAATGATATTGTCAAGGTTTATATTGTATTTAATCAAAGAGATGGAGAAATTCTATTTAAGAAATACTTTATTTCAAGATGACTTGTTAAAGATTAGCTGAAAAGGATTATATATATTGATTCCGAAGAAGGTGGATATATTGGGGAAGGGTTATTAACCGTAAATATATTGTAGTAGTAAGAAGAGGTATTGTTTCACAAATTTTAGCTTATGTTGTAGAGACGAAAATAGTATTTATAAAGAAAAGATATACAGAGGAAACAGATATTGTATATTGTATTAAGTATAGAAGCAAAATTCAGGATAAAGAATGACAGTTCTTGAAAAAATGAAAACTTTGAGCTTAAAAAACAAAAAACTTAAAATTAATATTAAAAAAATATATGATTAGATTATTAACGTTTTATGTGAATATAAATTATCAATACATTTTGATTATCTTCAATTAAAATAAATCTTATAGTTCTAGCATTTTTTGAGACTTTTAAAATGATGATATTGAATTTAATTATTTTTTGTGATATCATCTAAAAATGTGTGGCTAAACATAAAATTTGAGCGCTTTGAAAGGATTAGATTAATTATGAAAAAATTAAAAGTAGGAGTTATAGGATGCGGAAATATTTTTCCTATGCATGCAAAATCTATTTTATTGACTGAAAAAGCAGAAGTTATTGCTGTATGTGATGTTAATGAAAAACGTGCAATATCAAAGGCAACTGAATATAAATGCAAATATTATACAGATTATGAAAAAATGATTGAAGAAAGCAAACTAGATATTGTTCATATTTGTACACCACATTACTTGCATTTACCTATGACAGTAAAATTAGCAAGTCATGGAATTAATGTTATTACTGAGAAACCAATTGCATTAAATAGTAACGACGCAAAATATATGATTGATACCTGTAAAGATAATAATGTTTATTTGGGAATAATTTTTCAAAACAGATATAATCCGGGTTCAGTTCTTGTAAAAAATGCTTTACAAACAGGAAAATTAGGAAAGACATTTTCTTGCAGATTGATTATTACATGGAAGAGAACAGATGAATACTATAAATCTACAAATTGGAAAGGAACATTGGACAAAGAAGGTGGAGGAGTAATTATTGACCAAGCAATACATTCGTTAGATTTAATAAGGTGGTTCGTTGATGATGAAGTAGAATATGTTGATTGCAGTATGGGAACTAGACAGCATGATTCAATAGAGGTTGAAGATTATGCAGAGGGTTACATTAAATTTAGAAATAATGTTTTTGCTAGTTTTTATACAATGAATTATAACTCATATGATGCACCAATACAAATTGAATTGCATTGTGAAAAAGGCATAGCTACAGTTGTTGGAGATTCGGCTGAAATTGAATATGCAGATGGAACTAAAGAATATGCAGATGTCAAACCTGAAGAATTTATTGATTTTGGAGAAGGTGCGAAATCCTATTGGGGAACATCTCATGCGAAGCAAATAAATGATTTTTATGAAAAAATAATAGATAAAAAATTAGAATTAAATGGAAAGGAGGCAGTGAAAACTCAGATGTTAATTGATGCGATATATAAAGCGGGCAAAAGCAAAAAAAGAGTTTTCTTAAATGATGATAAAGAATGAAGTAAAAATTATTGATAGTCCTATATCTATATATCCTAATATTGCATATCCATTAATGATTATATTAGGTGAGCCACATCTTAAAGAATGGTATTATGAACATTTTATAAATATTTACGCACAGTGTTGGGATGAAATATTGTTTAGGGTTGATTTTCTCGATTCAAGTAGATATTTTGGTGATGTTATTGAATGCTGTGCAGTACCGTTAAGTGAATCAAAGAATCTCAATATTACAGAATATGTAGTTGAAGCTATAGACAAAGGGTATTGTGTAAATATATTTACTATAGATGAATATTACTTATCAAATTCAAATTGTTATAACAAAGAGCATTTTATACATGAAACATTAGTTTATGGATATAACAAGGAAGAAAAAGTATTTAATATTGTTGGGTATGATAAGCAAGATAGATTTTGTAGATTTGAATATAAAATCAATGAGGTAGAAAAAGCCTTTAAAAGTGGTGTGGAGAATGCACCATATTATTTAGTTGATTCATTACATAAAATAAAAATTAGACATTTTTTTACAGATTATGAATTTTCGTTAAATAATTTCATTGTTGAGTTGGAAAAGTACTTATTTTCTTTAAGTGATAAGAAAAAAAAGTTTTTTTCATTAGCAAGTGAGGATGAAACTTTTTATGGGGAAGAATGCTATAAAATGATGATTAAGCATTTAGAGAATTATATAGAAAATAAAACAGATTTAGATATTACTTATCTCTGTTACCATTTTTTCTATGAGCATAAAAAGATGATAATAGAAAGGCTTAATTTTGTTGATGAAAAATATAAATTAGGTAAAGATTTTGCTGCATTAATATGTGAGTATAATGATATTGTTAAAAGAGCAAACAATGTGCGATTGTTTTTTATCAAAGAATCAATAATAGAGACACGGGAAATAATGAGAGTTAAAAATATTAAAGCTTTATCAAAAATACATACCGAAATTTCAGACATTCAGGATAGAGAGGAAAAGATATTACTATCTGTTTATAACTATTTGAAAAATGCAATAAAAGTATAAATTGGTGGATATAAAGGTGTATCTTATTACAATTTTAGCAAAATAGATGGTATACCACATAACTCAAGAAAATACAGCCATGTACACAAAAAAATATAGAAATTATTAGTACTTTTTGAGGTATAAAATACATTTAGGTGTTTTTTTAACATGCCGCTAACAAGTGCTGTTTTTAAATATCTATTTCATTAAGTTTACTTATGCAGTTGTTCAGCAACTACATATTTGACTTGCTACAATGAAGATATTTTAAACATATTTCTAATTATTGGTTAAGTTAATTAATGAGATGTGAAGATTTGTGCGATTTTTGATATTTTTTTGAATGTTCATTAGTGCTATAATGCTTTAAATTCGTTATCTAATATTCAACAGTTGATGGTGCAATTTACTAATACCATCAAGGGATATCTGACATAATCATTTTTAAAACTGATAACCCATGATTTTTTAATGTCTTAAAAGTTACTCGTTTTTTTTATTATGTCAAATACAACTACTTTGCGATGCCTAACACTGATTGTAGATAGTGAAATTTTTCTGTAAAGGGCGCTTATTTTGCTTTTGTTATAGACGTTTATAATAAGATAACACATTGATTGAATTAAATATAACAAAACAATGATTATAATGAAAAAAATGGAAAGAATATAAAAGACTACTACTATATAATACGAGGAGAATATACAATTTAGTATTAGGTAAAGAAGTACTAAATAGTTAGCAAAAAATATGAAATCAAGATTGGAAAAAGTTTGGACTGTAACGCCTTCATCGGCACCTCTTTACATAAGAAGATGTAGTAAATGCAAAAAGAAAATGCCATATTATTGCAGTGACAAATTTAGGATTAATGCACAAAAAAGAACAGTAGACGTATGGTTGATTTATAAGTGTACGAAATGTAACAATACGTGTAATATTGATATTCTTAGTCGTGTTAACCCAAAATCAATTAGTAATGAAGAATATATTAATTTTCAGTGTAATGACGCAGACACTGCTTGGAAGTATGCTTTTGACGCAGATGTTATAAATGCTAATAAAATAGAGGCAGATTACAGTGAAATAGAATATTCAATGGGTGGCGATATTATGTCGCTTGAAGAAATAGTAGAACAGGTTGAAGATTTAATAGTGTTTGAGATAGATTTTAGATATAAGTTAGATATCGATTTATCTTTTATTATTCGTAAGAACTTGAATATATCCTTATCTCAAATGGAGGAAATGCTTAGTGCAGGAGTAATTACGGTTTATCCCCCAGGACCGGTTAGAAGAGGAAAGGCAAAACTGGGGCAACAGGTAATAATGAGTCGAGCAAAGTTAATTAAATATCTTGGAAAAGAATAATATAGTAAGCAAAAGTAAAAAAGGAGAATTATTATGCAAGAGAGAATTATCAAAGTTTTGGATGAAACAGTTGGAAGTCAGTTGACAAAAGGAGTAAATGAGATTGGATTAGAAGCAAACTTGTTTGACTATGGTTTGGATTCTATTGGATTCATTAATATCATTATTGGAATAGAAAATGAATTTGACATTTTTATCGATCAAGATGATTTGGATATTGATACTTTTTCTACAATAAAGGATATCATTAACTATCTTAAAAAGAGACTTGAGGAAAAATAAATAAGTATCATAATAAGTTAACCAAGTGATGGAATTGAAAGGTGGTTACTATGTGGAAAACGTTGAAATACAATGTGATGACTAATTTTGAAGATAAAATTGCTATGCATAATATGCTGACTCATCAAGGAACGTTGCGAATTGTATAATAATTATCCATTAGTTAAGAATGCTATAAAGACATATGCTCAGCAGAATAGGTACGAATTAGTGGAGTTGTAGTATTAAAGATAGTTATTGGAGCTAACTATATAAAATTCAAGTAGAAAATAAAAAAATCTAAAATTTTAAATTAAATTTTTGATTTATGTGTACATTGAAAATATGTGAATAATTACCTGTATTTGGGCATGACAAATAAACCTTTCAAAAAAGGCATTTTAACAGCAGATATTTAATTACATTTATACTAAAAGTTCAGGATTGAATTCCTGCCCTGTGGTCAACAGGTGAAAGATTACTCTTAACAGTTTTCTGATGCAGTGTCCCTGGGCGCAGCGATGGCTTTTCCCCTGAGATATTTTTTTGTTGTAGTATACATTGAAAAACTCTATTGTGATTAATTACAGGCATGATAATCTGATACAAAGTTTTTCTAAGATATTTAGAATCCTTTTTGGTAATTGCAGTATGTTGTGCAGTGAATTGATTGGATTCATAGTGATAAGGAGCAACGCCTGCAAATTTTATAATCTGAGAAACCTTTGTATAGTTGCCAATATCTCCTAATTCCGCTAAAAAGGAAGTACCAGAGAAGTGGGAAATTCCTGATATGGAGAGGATAGGAGAGTTATTTTGCAGTGAGAACTCTTCTGTCTTTTTGTCTATTTCAGCAATCTGATCTTCAATCATCTCAATCTGACTTACAAGATGTCTGATTTGAATTACTTCAGCAATTGAATTGATGCCAATAGAGTGTTGTGCAGCAAATTTAAGCTGCTCAGCCGTTAATGATATACGTTTACCTCTACATTTGACGTCAAAACATTTGCGGATAGAACGAATATCAGCGTGTGAAATATTATCTGCTGAAGAAAAAGTTTTAAGAATGTTCATGTAGACAATACCATATGTTGACTGAAACAATGAATTGTATTCAGGAAAAAACAATATCAATACATTTCTGAAGACGATTTTTATAGACGTTCAATTCTTCTTTAAGATTGTGATGATGACGGGTTAGTTGTTTCTGTTCATAAAGGTCAAACCTGTTTACCTTTGTAATGCGATAGGATTTCTTTCTTTGAGAAGAAGCCAGAACATCACAGATGGTAAGGGTATCCAGCTCGTCATTTTTAGTAATGTCGCTCTGTGCTTTTCGGGTAAGGTCAGTAGTGGTTGGATTAATAAGAGCTACAATAAACTTATTATCCAGAAGAAACTTTAATAAGGCAAAATGATAATGTCCGGTGTCTTCCATACCGATTAGAATATCATTTTTACAATAGTGATTAAGTTTGTGAATGAGTTGCTCAAAACCAGCCTGATTATTTTTAAAATCAGTAGGTTTGAAAAGAATTTCTCCGGATTTCTTATCCACGATGGAGAAAAAGTGTTTTGATTTACCAATGTCAATTCCGACTAAGATCATAATAATACATTCCTTTCTTTGATAGATTTATGTAATGTGTTAACCACAGCGCTTATTTCATAAAACCTGGTACGAGATACGAATTCAAGACTCATCTAACGAATCATTATTTAAAAATAAGGTGTGGTAAGAACCTCCTTCAAGTAGTCAAAGCCACAGGTACCCCAAAATACAAATCCACATCACATATTTTAATATTACAAATATAAATCACCGTAATCAACCACGGATATAAAAGGTTGAAGAAAGGAGAAAGGTATATTGATAAATGACTGTTAGATGAGCCAATTACAATATACCAGGATAAAATATGGAATTTTCAGATGATTTTTATGTGAAACAGGGTTATGTTTGTTATTTTGATAAATATGAGAAAGTATATAATGATTTAGATGCTGTTTTTAAAGGATTTTTAGATGGTAAAAAGTATAACAATTTTTATGTGCCAGCTATGATAGACGGTGATGTGCTTCAAAAATGTGGCTATTTTGAATCATTTCCAGACCAGATAAGTGCTGTTGCATGTGTTAAAGATGACTCAATAGAAGAAATAATGAGCGGCAAAGAATTGGACACTACACGTGTTGAGTTACGTAATAAATATTTAACACCTTCAGCATGTTTACATATTTATCCAATGCTTTGTGGGAAAAAGATTGTAGATAATGAGATAATAACTACAAAAGCGAGAGTGTATCGTTGTGAAAAATCTGGATTTGAAGAATTAACAAGACTTTGGGATTTTTCTGTTCGTGAGATTGTGTTTGTCGGAACAGAAGAATTTGTAAAAGAGAACCTTGAAGATATGAAAAATAAAGCATTTAAAATGGCTAAAAAAATATCATCTGATGTGATGTTAGAAGTTGCGCATGATCCTTTTTATAAAGGGCATAGAAATCAGATTAAGGCGATGCTGCAGACAAAGAATGAACAAAAATATGAATTGAGAATACCTATTGGTGATAGGGACGTGTCAGTTGCTTCTTTTAATTTCCATGGTCATCACTTTAGCGTACCATTCAATTTTGATGATGAAAGAAAAATAGTTAGTGGGTGTGTTGGTTTTGGTATCGAAAGATGGGTAGCAGCTTGTAAGGAATACAGTAAGCTTGATATTGAAAGTTTATAATAGTTTTGAAAAGGTAAAAAATAAATGAAAGAAAAAAAATACAATCTATTTTCTTGTCTGTGGCTCCCAATTAAATATTGTCCTGTTATTGCTTTATTGATTGCGCTATTTGATATTTGTTTAGGTGTTATTCCTACTTTGCAGACGCTGGCGGTAGCTTCTTTTATTGATAAGTCGTTAAAGTTGGCAGCTAAAAATACAACGTATGACACCGTTTTAGTTAGCATTATTCTACTGATATTTTTAATAGCTGCATCGTGGTTAATTAAGAGTTTTAAGGATTTAGTTGTTGCTAAGTTTGAATTAAGACTAAGAGAAACATTTCGAGTTAATATTACTAAAAAGAAAAATCGACTTAAATATTATTGCATTGAGGATGCAAAAACGTGGGATTTGATAAGTCGTATTTCTGATAAGCCGGAAACAAGATTAAAAGATGCATATATTAATTTTCTGAACTTTATTTCCTTGATAATACAAATTGTTGGTTTGATTCTTGTGTTTGCAACTCAGATATGGCAGATATCGCTCATAATGTTGATGTTGATTATTCCTGTTTTTGTAATTTCGTTAAAGAGCGGAAAGGAGAACTACATAACAAGACAGGAAACACAGAAATATCATAGAAGACAAGAGTATCTTGGCGATTTGCTAATAAACAGGGAAACTGCTCAGGAGAGAATATTGTTTGGCTATGGTAGAGGCTTGACAAAAATGTGGCATAGTGTTTATGAAAAGGCAAGAAAAACTGAGCTTAAAACGAAGAGAGATTGGTTTATACGTTCAAAACTTGGTGGTGTTATGACAACAGGAATTTCGGTGATTGCGAGCCTGTTTTTAATTCCTCCGGTTCTTACAAAAACTATCTCCACAGGTATGTTTATTTCATTTATCAATTCGATATATGCATTAGTTGATACTATTGTGTGGTCCTTAGCAAATTATGTTGAAAAAATTGCAGACAATCGTGAATTTATGAAAGATTTCACGTTATTCTTTTCTTTAGAAGAACATGACCAGTCCCAAGAGGAAAAAGTGGAGAATATACAGCTTGAAACTATAGAATTTCGAAATGTAAAGTTTAAATATCCTAATACAGATAAATACATTCTAAATGGATTTTCTTACAAATTTGAGCGAGGAGTAAGTTATGCATTGATAGGTGTTAACGGTGCAGGAAAAACTACATTGATGAAACTTTTAGTTGGGTTGTATGATGAATATTCTGGTGAAATATTAGTGAATGGAAAGAATGTTAGAGAATATAGTGTTGAGTCATATAAAAGACTTTTCTCAATAGTATTTCAGGATTTCGCTAAGTATTCATTGTCAATCGAAGAAAATATTACAATAGGAGATTGGAAAAATAAGTTGAATGTCTCTGAAAGTGATATTGAGAAAATTGCCAAAATTGTTGGATTAGATAAGTATATAGATGAGGATGTAGCAGGTTTAAAAACAAAACTCGGCAAAATCTACGAAGATGGTCAGGACATTTCAGGTGGTCAGTGGCAAAGAATTGCATTGGCACGAGCTATATTCCGTAACGGACAACTTTATATCTTAGATGAACCTACATCTGCATTGGATCCTATTAGCGAAAGTAATCTATACAAAGAGTTTAAAAACATAAGTGTTGGAAAAACGATGATATTAGTGAGTCATCGACTTGGCTCAACAAGTATTGCAGACACAATACTTGTATTGACTGATGGAAAGTTAGCTGAAGTAGGATCACATCAGGAATTGATGAAAAAACAAGGATTATATGCAGAGATGTATGAAAGTCAAAGGAGTTGGTATGGTGAATAGAAAAAAAGCATCTTTTTCAAAATTGGTGAAATTTGAAGCAGCATTTTCTTTTAAAACTTGTCCATTTTTAATGTTTGCAGAGATTTTCGCATGTATTGGACACGGATTGTCATTTGTCCTTGTAATGTATGCTACGCAAAAGTTTTTTGACAATGTTGTTAGAGCTGTTGAGAATAACGGAACCTTTTACGATTTGCTGTGGGGGGCACTGTTATTAGGTGGAGCAGTAATACTAAATCAGTTGATTAACGGGTTAGAAAACTGGTTGTTCGATGTTTTATATGAAAAATTAAAAGGTTTTGCGATTTTGAAATTGTACGATAAAACATATAAAATTGGTGCGGAAGAATTTGAAGCACCATCTTTTCTTGATGAATTAAAAAAGGCAAGGGAGGGTTCGGAACAATTCATTTTTCCATTATTTCCGATTATTGGGACAATGACATTCTATATGTCATATTTTGTAGGAGTAGGCTGGTATGTTTATCATATTTATCCAGTACTAGTGTATTCTATTCTAATTGTGTTCATTCCTAGTTTTTTGGGACAGTATATCAAATCTCGCATGTATTCACAACTTGCAGACGAAACTGCAAACTGCAAGCGAAAAGTTGATTATTTTGAACAGTGTATGTGTGGAAGGGAATTCTTTAAGGAAACTATTCTTTTGTCAGCTACACAATATTTTAAAAATTTATACATTGGAGCAATTAAAGAATTATCATCCAAAGAATGGCACGCAAATAAAAAATCCTCTCTTGTATTGATATTTGTGCGTATGTTGACATTGATAGGATATTTGATTATTTTGATGATGTTTGTTCAGGCTTTAATAAATGGGAAAATTACAGTGGGAGTATTTGCTACTATTTTCTCTTCTATTGGAAAGATGTTTTCAATGATGGATGAAGTAATTGATTACTTGAAGAGTATGGTAGAAAATATCGGATTAGCAGGAAACTATGTTAACTTTTTAGAAAAAGAAGAAGAAATAAAAGAAAAGAAAAAAATAAGTTTAAGCGATAAGCTGGAATTGAAAAATGTAACATTCTGTTATAAAGAAGCTAATGAAAATACATTGGAAAATCTTAATTTGACTATTAATGCTGGGGATACTGTTGCAATAGTTGGAGAAAATGGATCAGGAAAAAGTACGTTGGTTAAGGTATTGTCAGGCTTGTATCCTCCTCAATCCGGGAAAGTAATATATGATGGGGTGGATGTTTCAATGGTAGATAGAGAGAGTATTTATGACATTATTTCTATCGTTGGACAGAATTACATTAAGTATATGTTGAATGTTCGAAATAATGTGAATATTAGTAAAGACTTTAATGGCGAAGAGAATGGAAATGCCTTACAAGATAAAGCAATTGAAGATTTACTTAACAAAGTTAATTTATCATTGGAGCAAAAGAAATTTAAAGATGAAAAGTTAGACACACTGCTGGGAAGAGAGTTTGGAGGTGAAGAATTATCGGGCGGTCAATGGCAAAGAATTGCAATTGCAAGAGGAATGTTTAGACCGCATCAGATTATTATAATGGATGAGCCGACAGCGGCAATTGACCCAATTGAAGAAACTAAAGCTTTTGAGATGTTCTCAGAAATAAGCAAAGGGAGCACATCTGTGATTGTAACACACAGAATGGGGTGTGTAAAAATTGCAAACGTGATATTAGTAATGGATAAAGGGAAAATAGTCGAAGTTGGTTCTCATGAAGAACTAATGCAAAAGCAAGGAAAGTATTGGCAAATGTATCAAGCTCAATTGCAGTGGTATCAGTAGGAAGAGGATAGAAATATGGATGGAAAAATAGCGGTAATATTTTCTGGGCAGGGAGCTCAGTATACAGGAATGGGAAAAGAATTATGTGAACGATATTCTGAGAGTAATGCGATATTTGAGTATGCTTCAAGTGTATTAGGTAAGGATATGAAAGAGTTATGTTTCAATGGTAGTCAGAGGGAACTTTCTAAAACAATAAATACGCAGGTTGCCATGTTTACTATGGAAGCTGCTAGTTATGCGGTACTTAAAAAATATGGAATTAAGCCTGATGTTGTAGCGGGTTTTTCTTTTGGAGAGTATGGTGCCTATTATGCTTCAGGTATTTTTGATTTAATGACGAGTTTGTACCTTGTTAATCAAAGAGCAATTGCAATGAATAAAGTTGAGAATGAAGATTTGTATGGAATGGGAGCTATATCCGGAGACAGTATTGAGAAAATAGAAAAAATCTGCAGCTATTATGATAATGCCTGGATTGCAAATTATAACTCTCATAGTCAGGTGACTATAACAGGTAGCAAAAGCGAAGTGATTAAGATTTTGGAAGAGGCAGAAAAGATTAATTACAGAGCTACATTGCTCAATTTAAGTGGGCCTTTTCATTCAAAATATATGTATGATGCAGCTCAAGAATTTGCAGAGAGTACAAAATTGATTCGAAAATCGGAAGGGAACATTCCAATAATTCTTAATGTAACTGGAGACTATTACAAAGAGGGAGATGTCTTAGAAGAAATAATGGTAAAACAGATATATTCACCTGTGTTATGGTCTAAAACTGTAGAAAAGATGTTAGATGATGGAGTGACGTGCTTTATAGAAATCGGTCCAGGAAGAGTATTATCAAAATTTGTTGCAAACATCAAGGGCGAACGAAACGTAGACATTCTGAGTTTAGAAGATATGGAATCTTTATCAAATGTGGTAGACAGAATTTATAGATAAATATATTTAATTATTAAGGAGGAGTGAAAGATTGCCGAAGAAAAAAACACACAAAGGAGCAGTTAAAAGAGGATATAAACCGCCAAAGAAGAATAAACAAAACAAAAAAACATATATAGAAAAAAGTAAAAGAGCAGAAATGGAAAAAGAGTAGTATAACAATAGAAAGGGATAAAAGGATGAGTGATAAAATATTTGAACAATTAAAGAAATATATTGCTGAACTGTTAGGTGTAGATGGAAATCAAATAACTGAGGAAATGTCTCTTTTTCAGTTAGGAATAGATTCTGTAATGATGATGTCAGTTGTAAAAGAAATAAATGACTTATTTGATGTGGATTTATCATTAACTAGCATAACATTTAAATATAACACACTAAAGCTTATTTCTGATTACATAGCAGAAACAAATGAAGAAAGAGCAAATAAGGCAAAAATAGTTGAATTTGATGATGTTGACGAAGATGCATATGTGTCTTTGGACCATGGGCAAGAGGAAACTGTTGAAAAAGAGATACCTAATAATGTAATTACATACCAGGTAAGTGATTCTTTATGTCAGAATATTTATGATCTTTGTAGAGAACAAAAAGAAACGTTAGAACGTGTATTCACAAAACAGTTGGATGTGTTACAAAGTTTACAGGGAAGTAGTAAAGTTATAGAAGAAAAAAAGAGTGAGAACATTAATAAAGGAAAAAAAGTTAATGCTGATAGAAGCGATTCAAAAACTGTAAATACTGCTCCCGAACAAGAAAAAGAGTACAAAATAGTTAGTGCAGCTGACAGCAATATTTTTATCAAGAAAGAGAAGGCTTTAACAAAAAAACAAAGTGAAATGTTAAATGAATTAATTGAGAGTCTTACAAAAAAGAATGCAAAATCAAAGGAATTAGCAGAAAAATACAGAAAGTATTTAGCTGATTTAGATGAAATTGCAGGTTTTAGCCTTTTGTTGAAAGAACTGCATTATCAAATATCTATTGAATCAGGCGAGGGCAGTAGGATGACGGATGTTGATGGTAATTCATACGTTGATATTGCTATGGGATTTGGCTCATTGATTTTGGGATATTCACCGAAAATTGTAATGGAAGCTTTGAAAGAAGAATTTGAACGTGGAATACAAATTGCTCCAAGACACAGATTAGTAGGAGAGGTCGCTAAATTAGTGTGCGAACTTACAGGATTTGACAGAGCAACATTTACAGTAACGGGTACAGAAGCAGCAATGACGGTAATGAAATTTGCCAGAACATATGCAAGAAAAGACAAAATAGGAGTATTTACAGGATGTTATCATGGTCATAATGATGCGACATTAATCACTCGTATCTCAGTAAATGATTCAGGAAGACCACTAGCACCGGGTATTTCTAAGGCAGCACAAGATGATATGATTTTATTTGATTATAATGATATGTCATCATTGGATAAGATTGTAGCAAATAAAGATAAACTGGCAGCAGTAATTGTTGAGCCTGTACAGAGTAGAAGACCTGATGTTCAGCCTGTAGAATTTTTGAAAGAGTTAAGAAGAGTAACAAAAGAAAATGGAATTTTGTTAATATTCGATGAAGTAATTACTGGTTTTAGATGTAATGTAGGTGGCGCAAAGAAATACTTTGGTATTGAGCCTGATATGGCAATTTACGGTAAAGCTGCATGTAATGGATTACCAATAGGAATAGTAGCAGGAAGAGCGGAAGTTATGGATGTTGCAGACGGAGGAATGTGGCAGTTTGGAGATGATTCATATCCTGAAGTTGAGCAGACGTTCTATGCAGGAACTTTCTTCAAGCATCCATTTACCATGGGAGCGGCATATGCAATTTTGAACTATTATAAGAAAGATGGGGGAAAATTACAGCAAAGACTCGCAGATAATGTAACGAAATTAGTTGAACGATTAAATGAAATACTTGCACAAAATGATGCACCAATTAAAATTGGAAAATTCACTTCTTTGTTCAGATTCCAGCCAATAGATGATTTTTCATATATGGATATTTTTTATTATAAGTTATTGGACTATGGTATTTTTACTTGGGAAGGAAGAACTTGTTTTTTATCAGAAGCTCATATGGATGAGGATATAGAAATGATTGTTAATGCTGTAAAGAATACAGTAGAAGACATGAAAAATGCAGGTTTTTTTGAAAAAGAAATAGAGGAGTTTAATCCGGGTTTGCCAAATGAATTATATTATGATTAAGAGGTAGATGGTATGGATAAAAAAATGACGATAGAAGGTTTTGCACCGACTTGTCTAATGGGAGTTACTGGAGCAATTTCAAATTACAAAGGTTATGTGGAGAATATAAATCGTTTATATTTTCATTCTTCATATGTGTATGAAAAGAAAAAGGAAGATATATATGATAGTGATGAAAACAAGATGAATGTTGTATTTTCAAGAGAACTTCCATTACAAAAAGAAGAATTTACAGAGCGTTTATCATATTATTATGGTTTGGATTATTACTTCAAAGAAGTGATGGAGTTTGACGAAATGTTAGACATAATTGAAGAACATTTGAAAAATGATGAACCAGTTATGATGGAAATAGATTTCTTCTTTATGGAAAAACATAAATATTATAATAAATATCATGATCAACATATGATGATTGTTGAAGGAATTGAAAGAGATAAGAAGATATTAATGATATGTGAGGCGATATATGGTCATTTTGAAATGCCATTTAGTGAATATCAAGTGTATTTCAATGATGTAGTGCAAAATCGAAAAAGAAATGTCTTATTGCTCTTGGTTAAAAAGAGCAATAAGAATCGTAATAATAAAGTACGAAAAGAATGGTTTATAAAGGATTTAGAAAAATCATACAATAATTTATCAGAAAAAAATAAAAAAGGTGTTGGTATGCCTGCTCTCAAAGAATTCGAGAAAGACTTGTTAGAACTGATAAAAAGCGGAAAATGTAAGAATGGTATCACTATCATGGGAATGTGGGTATTTATGTGTGATAATATGAATAATGTTAATTTTATTCGAGAATTTAAGCGTGATTACCCACAGTTCCGGAGTGAAGCGCTGGAAGAACTCAGAAAAGCATGTATTACTATTAACCGTAAATGGTTTTATATTACAATGGCTTTGTTAGATTTGGAAAAAAATAAGTATGAAGATTTGGAAAAAGCTTTTATTTCAATTGAAAAGTCTGAAAAAATAAAGGCCAAAAGTATTAAAACTCTAATGTTTGAAATCAATAGTATTAGGTAGTAATCAACAGTTATTAGTGTAGGTGAGATAGATGAATATAAGCGAAAACGCAATTGCAATAGTAGGAATTGATTTGAATATTCCTGGGTGCCAGAATGTTGAAGAATATTGGAATGTATTGGTAAATTCTATTGAATGTATAGAGGACGTACCAAAAGATTCCATTAGCGTAGATAAAACCAATAAAAGTGGAAGTTACATATACAGAAAGTCAGCATGCAAAGATTATGATAAGTTTGATGCATCATTTTTTGGATATTCAAGGCATGAAGCAAAAGTAATGGATCCACAGCACAGACTGTTTTTACAATCTTGCTGGAAAGCAGTCGAAAATGCGGGATACAAGGTATCAAAATTAGAAGGAAGTGTTGGAGTTTTTGGCAGTGCAGGATACAACACATACTTAATAAATGCATTGTCCAATGATAATAAGTATGTTGAGAAAAAAGGACATTATGATATTCTTGTTGGAAATGATAAGGATTATCTTGCGACTAGAGTGTCACATAAATTAGGGTTAAAAGGTCCGAGTTTTTCAGTACAATGTGCGTGTTCTTCATCATTGGTTGCAGTACATTTGGCTTGCCAAAGTTTATTGATGGGAGAATCTGATATGTGTTTGGCAGGTGCGGCAAATGTTAGAGTTCCTACCGAAGTTGGATATAATTATCAAACAGGATTTTTTATGTCTGAAGATGGACATTGCCGTGCGTATGATGACAGAGGAACCGGTACTGTATTTGGAAGTGGTGTAGGTGTAATTGTATTAAAGCGACTTGAGGACGCAATAGCTGATGATGACTATATCTATTCGGTGATAAGAGTTACTTCAGTTAACAATGATGGTGATAGAAAGATAGGATTTACTGCCCCTAGTTTTGAGGGACAAACTGAAGTGACACAGACAGCATTAAGCCTTGAAAATATTGAACCAGAATCCATTCGATTTATTGAAGGTCATGGAACAGGAACTGTATTGGGAGACCCAATTGAATTAAATTCTATAAAAAATACATTTAATCTTGAGTCTGTAGAGGCAAATAAAGATTATCCTTGTGCAATAGGCTCAGTAAAGTCAAATGTAGGTCATTTGGATGCTGCTGCAGGTGTTGTTGGATTAATAAAAACAAGTTTGTGTCTACTTAATAAGAAAATCGTACCATCATTATATTTTAGTAAACTTAACTCTAAAGCTAGTTTTGATGGAACGAGATTTTATGTTGCAGATAAGGTGGAAGAAATTGAGAGTTCTGTTTATCCAGCTAGAGCAGCGGTAAGTGCTTTTGGTGTTGGAGGAACAAACGTCTGCATTATATTGGAAGAGCCACCTTGTATTGAAAAGAACGAAGATCAAAGTGATATGTATTTGGCGGTTGTTTCAGCGAAATCAGAGGGTTCCTTGAAAGGTATGCTTGACAATGTAAAGACTTTAAAAGAAAAAAACAATATTGGTTCTATTGTGTACACTTTGAATTCTAAAAGAGAAGAATTCTCATATAGGAGCTTTTTATTATTTGAAAAGTCAAAAGACAAATTGAGTTATCATATTGTCAAGGAGTCAGATATTTTTGATGTTCGAAGCCAAGAAGAACTGAAATATTCAATGTCTTTTAATGAAACCAATAATAGTAACTGGAAAGAATTATATTTGAAGAACGCAATATACAGAAGGCAGTTTGAAGATTGGTTGTCAGCTTTACATGAAGCGGGTTATCTGAAATTTTCAGAATTGAGCGAAGTTGAAAAAAATAAAGAGAGTGCTGAATTATTAAAATATATTTCACGTTTGGCATTTGCAGACAGTTTAAAAAAATGTTGCAGTGATATACATTTTGATAATGAAATTTTGGAAAGATATCTTGAAGGATCTTTGTCTAAATTTGAATGTGCAGAAGAAATTATCAAAAATAAAGTAGGCAAGGAATCTAAAATATCTGAAGGCAATTTCGTAATAGAAGATGTAAGTGAAGAAATATTTTATTGCACCATGGGAAGGGCATGGACAAGTGGCTTGAAGATTGATTGGGAAGTGTTATTTGCTGAGAGTGACAAGAAGCATCGTCCTGCACCAACTTATGAATTTGAGAAAGAACGATATTGGTTTGAAGAAGACAATTCGATGATCTGGCGCGAAAAGAAAGTTCTGCTTAATAAAGTTTCAAAAACTATTAATGCTAAACAATTTGTATTCGGAAAAAATCATAATCTTATTGAGGCAGTTAATAAAGGTCTTAAAGCGAAAAATATAGAAGTCATTTGTGATGAAAAATGGGAACAACTATCTGAAGCTTTCAATATTGACGAATTTGCTAAAATTGTTGATGTTGATAAATTACCAAAGAGTGATTTGATTTCTCTGGTATTTGTAATTAATACTGATGAAATGTTAAAAATAAATGAAACGTTTTATAAATATTTAAAGATATTTCAGTGGATTAGTAAAAAAATACCAGCGAATAAGAAGGTTGTTACTAAATTTGTTCAAGTTAAAGGTAAAGATACAAATTTATTTACAGACAGTATGTTTTTAGAAGGAATAATTAGTACTTTACCAAAGGAATTGCCAAATATTCAGATTAAGCAAATAATATGTGATAGCATAAATGACACTGTTATTGATGAAATAGTTAGTTATGATGACGAAATAAAGGTTTATATTGAAGCTGATAATCGATATGGAGTTTCCTTTGAATTATCAAATTCTCAAAAAAATAGCAGTTTGCTTAAGGAAAATGGAAATTATATCATTACCGGAGGAACGGGTAATGTAGGACTTTTGTTCCTACGTGAGATTACAAAACGAGTTAAAGCAAATGTTATACTTGTAAGTCAAAATTATAACGAAAAGTTGCTCTTTGAAAGTCAGAATGATAAAGAAATAGCAATCCAGGATGTTATACAACAATCACGCGAGGCAGGAAGTACTGTAGAAATTGTTCAAGTAGATGTCTCTAATTTGGAAAATTGGAATAATACTTTAAATCAGTTATTACAACGCTATGGTAAAGTGGATGGTGTTATTCATGCAGCCGGAAAAGTTGGAAAAGCAATGGATTTTATTGGAGATGTATCTTTACAGGTAATTGACGATTATCTGGGAGCAAAAGTAAAAGGTGCACATGAAATAAATAAAGTGTTGCTGGATTCCAAATTTGATTTTTGTATATATGTATCTTCAACAACATCATTGTTGGGCGGAATTGGTGATTGTGTTTATTCTGGAGCAAATGCCATATTAAACCAAATGGCAAAAGAGAGAGACAATAGCAATGGCTCAGTGTTTGCAATATTACTTGATTTGATGCCAAGAGTGTTTGCAGACAAATATGTGTCGAGTGACGATTCAAAAGTCAAAAAGTTATTAGAAGGTCAATTAACACAGGAAGAGTTTAGCAATGTTTGTGATAGCATTTTTACAAATGTTAACGGCGAAAATATGATTATTGCAAAAACTGATTTTGAAGAAAGATATCTAAAAGAAAAAGAAATCAGATCATATTCAAATATATTGGAACAAGAGAAGAAGGCGGTAGTAAAAAGTCTGAGTGAATATAAACATCGAGTTAGACGTGTGTGGAAGCAGATATTGGAGATTTCTTGTGAAGAAAACATAAACTTTTTTGATGCAGGTGGCGATTCATTTCTTGCTGTTAAGGTTATTGCTGAGTTAAATAAAGAATTTTCAGTAAGTTTACCTATTCAATTTATATATGAGTTTTCGACTATTGAATTAATGGCCAATGAACTTTATGAAAGTCAGAAAGGCGATGAAGGAGACGGCTTTGCTGAAAACTATTCAGATATAAGTGCTGATGATAAAATATCAACCTATGTCGTTGGAATGGCGGGGAGATTTCCGGATGCAAGTTCTATTGATGAACTTTGGAATAATCTTTTAGATGGAAAACGAAGTATTTCACATTTTGAAAAAGATGAATTTGAAAATGTGTTATTAGCTGAACCTGATGGAAAACATAACAAATACGTTGGAGCAAGGGGAATTCTGCAGGATATTGATAAATTTGACTTTGGATTTTTTGGAATATCAAAACTAGAGGCACAACTTATGGATCCACAGCAAAGATTATTTATTGAGTCTGTTTGGAATGCGTTAGAAGATGCTGGATGTATTAATATGCTTGATAAAGCAAGGATAGGAGTTTTTGCGAGTCAGGGAATAAGTACATATTTGCTAAATGTGTTATTGAAGAGTAATAAAATCAAAGGTGATTATAATAATGTTGCAGTATTAAATAATAGTCCTGACTCACTAGCGACTAGAGTATCATATTTACTGAATTTAACTGGAGTAAGTAAAACAATACAGTCATTTTGCTCAAGTTCAATGGTGGCTCTTGAAGATGCAATTACTTACATAGAAAAGGGTAAATGTGATGTTGCAGTAGTTGGAGGAACTAATATCGTAGTTCCACAGAAATCAGGTTACATATATAATGAAGGTTCTATATGTTCGGAAACTGGAGATATAAGGTCATTTGATGATAGAGCTGATGGTACAGTATTTGGAAACGGTGTTGCAGTTGTTGTTTTGGCAAGTGATTCTTGGGTTAAGAAAAACAGATTACATTCATATGCTGAAATTGTTGGTGTAGGGATCAATAATGATGGAAGTCAAAAAGCAAGTTACCTCAGTCCGAGTGTAAAAGGACAGGCAGAGTGTGTTGCAGAAGCTTATTCTAAAGCTGGTATTTCTTCTACTCAGGTTAGTTACATTGAAACGCATGGAACGGCTACTCATGTTGGGGATCCGATAGAGATTACAGCACTTAAGAAGTCTTTCAAGTGTCAAAAAAGCAATGAGCAAATGTGTGCAATTGGGTCTATTAAAGGAAATCTTGGTCATTTAGATCGTGCTGCTGGAGTAACAAGTTTTATTAAAGCCTGTTTGGTTGCAGAGAAGCGTTGCATTCCACCATTAGTTGGATTTGAAAAGATAAATGAGCATATTAATTTTGAGGAGACTCCTTTTTACATTAATAAAGAAATTGTTAATTTGGATAAATCTAAAGATATTTATGTTGGTGTAACAGCTTTGGGTGTAGGAGGAACTAATGTTCATATTGTTCTTAAATCAACACAAAATGAAGAGACAGCTTCCGATAATAGGAAGAAGTGTATTATACCATTTTCAGCCAAATGTGAAGAATCACTTGTTGAAGAGAAAAAGATATTTACTGAATTTTTAATGAACAATAAAGTGGATATTCATAAGCTGGCATATGCAATGCAAATGAAGCGAAAAGATTTTCCGATAAGAGAATCGTACTTGGTTGAAAATAGCGAAGAGCTAGTGGAAAAATTAACAAGAGAAACCAGAAAAAATGTGGGTAAGAAAATTAACACTATTATTGTTTCAAATTATATGTCAGATAAATCATTGGCAATAACCATACAAAAATTACTTGATGAGGAACAATGGTTGAAAGAAAGTGTTTATGATAGGTTCGGATTTGATGATAAAAATGTAACATCTGAATTATATGAAAAACATGGCAAAGATATTTTGAAATATTGTATAAATAATAGTTTGAAAACTATCTTGTCGGATGATATTATTGTTGTTTTTACGGATGAAAAACAAAAAAAGAATATGCTAATAGATGAACGTACTATTTGTATTGAGTTGGATGAAAATGTTGTGGAAGAAAATTCTGAACTAAAAATTCAACCTAATAATATTGGTCCGTTTGGTAATATATTATCAGAGATTTGGCAAAGTGGTATCGATGTTGATTGGGAAAAATACAACAATTATTTGTTTATGGAGCATATACACTTGCCAGGTTACGCATTTAAAAAGACAAAATGTTGGATTGATTAATAAAAGAGGAGTAGAGTATTTTGTATATTTTCCATGGTGCAGTCAACCTGGAAAATATACAAAATAAAACAGAAGATATGGAAAAAATACAAACATTGGATATGGCAATAAATGGATTGGGAAATTTAACAGAGTATAGATTATTAGTACTATTAGGTAATAATCATAGTTTGGCATTGGTTGATGGAAAAGATCTCAGACCTGATGAGATAATTGATTCGGATGGACGATTGTTATATCCAGCATACTTCATGACCCACATAAAGGTTCCAATGACAAGTTTTTTGGAAGATTATTGTTTATGGGAGAAAGTTAAAAGTGTTGTAGAAGTAAAAAGATTCAGTGCGAATCTGCTTGATTCACATTACTCTATCCAAAGATGTAACGATGATGGAGAAGTGCAGGGAGAACCAATTATAATGGATTCAAATAGCATGTTTATTGTGGATGCAACTTTGGATAAAAGTGTGCATAGAACTAGCTCAACTCCACAAGCTGATAAGATTGCGGAATTGGATAAAATGAAAAAAATCCCTGAAGCACTTAAAACTTTTAGAACCATAAGAACTACCGGTTTTGCGCTTAAGAAAGGGCGTAGCATAGGTGAATATTCATTCCAGTATAAAATTGTTGAAAATAGGGATGTAAGTATTAATCACAGTGTAATATTTGCAAAATTTACTGAGATAATGGATATGTGTGAATGGGAGTATTTGTTTGAAGGAAAAAATATTGGTCTCCCAGTGGAATTGTCAAAATATATTCATATTTTGGATAGGGAAACATATTTTTATAGCAACTGTTTTTCTGGAGATGTAATAGAGTGCAATATTAAGGTTAATTTGGAAGAGTGTGAAGACAAGCATCTTTCAGGAAAAAAGAGAGAGAATACTTGTTTTTATTTGCATGAAACATTTGAATTGTACAATGAAAAAACGAGAAATATATTGGTTATTGCAAAATGTAAGAAGGTAATATGCGTTCCCGTTTCGGATATGTATTTGATAGATGATTTTAAAAGGATTATTGAAAATAAATATAATCATGAAATTGAGGAATAGTTAAAAAAGAATAGGATAAGGAGAGAGTAAAATGAGCGATGTATTTGAATTTGTAAAAGAAACTGTGGACGAAATTTTATTAATGAAGGGAGTAGAAGGGATTGAAATTAGCGAAGATAGCAAAATAGTACAAGATCTCGGATTGAAATCGTTAGACATAGCTCAGGTGTTAGCAATGCTTGAGGCAGAGTATGATAAGGATCCATTTTCAAATGGAACTGTTACATTATCTGACGTTGTAACAGTAGGTGATTTATGTAAGCTTTATATTTAATTTGTAAAAGAAAGAGAAAGATTATGGATTGGATAAAAGAGAGATTAAAAGAGTTTGAAACAGAAGAAGCCTTGATAGTAGGCGAGAAAAAGTATTTATATTGTGATGTGCTTAATAATATTGAGCGTTGGTCAGATAAAATAATAGAAGATAATGTTAAAACAAAAGAAGTTGTAATTCTTTTTGGATATTTTTCTGCAGAAATGTTGTTTGCGATGTTTGCACTTATAGCTAATAAGAATATAATAGTGCCTATTGCAAAAGAAAAACGTGAAAATCTAGAGAGAATGGCAGAAATCTCTAAAGCGGATAAGATTTATAGTTTTGATAATGAGGGATGTAATTTAGAAATATTAAATAATACTCAAACACACGAATTAATAGAAAAAGTTAGAGAATCAGATGATGCAGGTGTTATGATTTTTACTTCTGGGAGTACAGGAGAGGGAAAGTGTTCAATTCATAAATTTTCAAATCTGACATATCGTGTTCGTGGAGAAGTAAAGAGAAGAGCACTTAGAACGTTGGTATTTTTAAAGATGGATCATATTGGGGGGATTAATACTATTTTATCCATATTGTTCCAGGGAGGAACAATGATTTTGATAAATGATCGTACAATCCCAAATGTGTGTACTCTGATAGAAAAGCATAAAGTTGAGTTGTTACCAACAACCCCTTCCTTTATTAATATGATGATTATTTCTGGTGCATGTAAGGATTACGATTTATCATCACTAATACTAATTACATATGGTACAGAACCGATGTCGGATGTAACGTTAAAGGCTCTTCATAAAGAACTGCCAAATGTAAAAATTAGGCAGACATACGGATTGACGGAGATGGGAATTTTCCCAACAAAATCAAAAGGAAACGATTCTGTATATATGAAAGTTGGTGGTGAGTCTCAAGTTGAGACTAAGATCGAAAATAATATTATATATATACGTTCACCATATTCAATGCTTGGTTATTTAAATGCTCCTAATCCTTTTGATGAAGACGGTTGGTACAACACAGGAGATGAGGTTGAAATAGATGGAGAATTTTTACATATTCTTGGCAGAAAAGAAGAGATAATTAATGTTGGTGGTGAAAAAGTATTTCCTGCTGAGATAGAAGGAATTCTATCCGAAATTCCTAATGTTGCAGATGTTGTAGTGCGTGGTAAGAAAAGTCCTGTAACGGGACAGATAGTCACAGCAGATTTCTGTTTGCAGGTTGGCGAGGATGAGAAAATATTTAAAAAGCGAGTAATCGAATTTTGTAAGAATGAATTGGAGGATTATAAGATACCTCGATTAATACGTGTTGTTAATGACGGATTCATTGGAACGAATTTAAAGAAAAAAAGATTATAGGGAGATTAAAGAGATGGAAGGAAATGTATTCATTGTGTCTGGATGCAGTCGCGGAATAGGAAGAGCTATTGCGGAGAGAATTATAGCAGAGGGCGGAATTGTTGCTTGTTTTAGCAGAAGTACTCCAAAATGGATTGAAAAGTATTCCGAAGACCAGGTTTATTGGGAGTCCGTAGATTTAAAAAATAAAGAAGAATTGAAAAAATTTGTAAATTCTGTGTTTAAAAAATATAAGCATATAGATGGACTTGTAAATAATGCAGGAATAAATTATGATTCGATATTAACAACTATGCAAGAAGATAAAATACATGAGATTATAAGTGTCAATATAGAATCAACAGTTTTAATAACAAAACAAGTTGCAAAATATATGATGATAAAACAAAAGGGGAGCATTGTAAATGTAAGCTCTATTGTTGGTGGACAGCGAGGATACAAAGGTGCTAGTGTTTACGGAGCATCAAAGGCTGCAATCATGGGATTTACAAGAAGCTTAGCTAGAGAACTAGGGGAAAAGAATATACGTGTAAATGCAGTGTTACCAGGATTTGTTGAGACAAATATGACAAGTGCAATGGAAGAAGAAAAGAAAAATCAAGTTCTTCGTAGAACTCCACTTAAGAGATTTGCCCAAGCTGAAGAGATTGCAGCTGTCGTTAAGTTTTTGTTATCTGATGAAGCGTCTTATGTTACAGGTCATGGACTGGTTGCAGACGGAGGAAATAGCTGTTAATAGTATTAAGAAATAGTTTAGGAGCAAATGTAAAAATGGATAAAATTGAAGTAAAAATAATAGAAATATTACGAGAATTAATCGGAGATGATATTGAGATTGACGAGGAGATTGGTTTTTTCGATTTAGGAATAAGCTCCCTTACAATAGCTTCTTTGTGTGAAAGAGTAAATGAAGAATTTGGAATATGTTGTGATGAAACAGATGTGTTTAATAATTCAAATTTAACGGAATTTGTTGAGTTTGTTTATTCAAAGAAGTAGGGAAATCTGTAATATTGTTAATAATAAAATAGTGTAGGTTGTATTGTTGTAAAAATCAGTTACTAAAAGGGGATTAAAAATATTTATATCAGCTTGGGTAGCTGATTGTTCAATAATATTTTGCTCAAGGAGGAATTGGTTGTGGATAAAATAATATCTTCATTGCAAGATAAAGGTATACAGGTGTGGCTGGAAAATGAGAGGTTGATGTTTTCTGGCACAAGAGCTAATTTAACAAACGAAATAATAAAAGTCCTGTCAGATAATAAAAAAGAATTAGAAGAATATCTTAAAAATGAGAGTAATCAAGGTGTTATTGCTAAAGCTATGTCTAACCAAATGGCTTTATGGCTCGAAAGAAAAATGGGAAATAAGGGCGGACATATTCATAATGGTATGGTAAAGCATATAACTTGTGATTTAAATATTGATTATGTTAAAGAGGCTTTTGTTAAAGTTATGAAAAAGCATGATGCTTTGACACTTACTTTTGAAGAAGATGATGAAGTTGTTCTTGCTAGAAATAATGAGGTAGATGCTAATTTCTTTTCATTTTTTGAGAAAGAAGACAAAGAAGCAAAGCAGTTCATAGAAGATGGTCTGCTTGCAACAATGGACTTACAGAATGGACCGTTGTTCAAAGTGATAGTATGCAAATGCGGGGAAAACAATTATTATCTTGGTTTTGGAGTACATCATATTATTTCTGATGCATACTCTTTATATTTGATAGAGCACGACTTCTATCAATATTATTTTGAATTAATTGATGGGAAGAAATCTAAAAGCAATATAAATAGCAGTTACCTTGAGACAATATTGAGAGAGAGAGAGTATCTTGATAGTGATGAATATAAAAATGACTTGAAGTTTTGGAAAGATAATCTTGATGTGGAAATACAAGGGACTTCAATGCCTAAATTTAAAATAAATAAAGAAAGTAGAAAGTATGTGCCTGTTACGTATATTCAAACATTCTCAAATAAAAACTCTGAGAAAATTAAACTGTTTGCGAAGAAACACCAATTTACACCTTACATACTACTATTTTCAATTTTCAATCTTGGTATTCACTATATGAATGAAAAAAAAGAAAATTCTATTGGACTTTTTGCTGCAAACAGATTGGATGAGAAGAATTTAAAAGAAGTTGGATATTATTCAAATGCTATAGTTTATCAGGATAAATATGATTGCTCAAAACAATTATTGGATTATTGTCAAGAAGTGAAAAAAAGATTTATTAAAGATTTTGTGCATCAACATTTACCTTTTACAGATTTAGTAAGAGAACTCTCTCCAAGCAGAGAGGGGGGGATGCCATTCTTTAATTTGGTGTTTGATTCTTTGCTGTTTCCAAAGAATGAGGAAACAGTAAAATTTCAGAAGAGACTGTGTTGTGAGGAAATTGCACTTATAAAAGGCTCAGGAGATTATGATTTGATTGTATGGGCTTATGAAAAAAATGATTGCTATGAGTTTGAATATAGATATAATGGTGAGCATTATGATGAATATCAAATAGATAGTTTGGCATCAGTTGTTGAAGGGATAATGGATAGTCTCGAAAATGAAACAATAGCTTTGGGACATATTCCGGCACTTCATGGTAAACACAAAGAAATAATTGATAATTCAAATAAAACAGAAATAGAAATTGAAAATAAAAATGTATATGAAATGTTTTGCGAAAAAGCAGAAAAGACGCCAAATAAAATTGCTATTAAGTTTAAAGAAAAAGTTCTAACTTACAAAGAGGTTAAAGAAATAGCTAATAATGTGGGAAATGAAATTGTTAAGCGAGAAGTACATAAACAAAAATATGTTGGTATTATGATGCAGAAAGGCATCAATCTTATTCCGGTAATATTAGGTGTATGGGCGGCAGGAGCAATATATGTTCCAATAGATCCTAACTTCCCGGTAAAACGTCAGGAATATATGATAAATAATACGGGCATAACTGTATTGATAAAAGATGAAACGAAATTTGAAGCGACAAACAATATTGAGATAATTGATGCCGATAGCATAATTAATGGATCAGACAATACTGAGAAGAATAAAACATTATCACCTAAATTTAGAAAGGATGAGCCTGCTTATATACTATATACTTCAGGTTCAACAGGCAATCCAAAAGGTGTTGTTATTAGTCATGGAGCATTAATTAACTTTGTAACAGATATGAGGAAGAGTGTACAATTTGGTGAAGATGATACAATAATGTCAACTGCTTCAATCTGCTTTGATATGTCTATATTAGAAATGTTCTTACCAATTTCTACAGGTGCTTGCGTAGTTATGGTTCCGTATGAAGAAACAAAAAGTGGAAAGTATTTATTAAAGACAATTCAAGATTATGGAGTGACATTTATGCAAGCTACACCTTCATCATATGAGATGTTGTATGATTATTTCATAGAAGGAAATATTGCAGAGCCAATATTAAAAACAAGCTTGTGTGGTGGAGAGAGTTATGATTTGGATTTGGTAAATAAAATACAGAAAATGAGTGTAAATATGTACAACGCATATGGACCAACTGAAACTACTGTATGGTCGTCAGTTTACAAAATACCGAATAACTGTCAAAAGTTAAAAATTGGAAAACCTATTTCGAATACAGTTATTAGGATTGTGGACGATAATAAGAAAGAAGTACCTTTAGGAGTCCCAGGTGAATTGCTGATAGGTGGAAAAGGAGTATTTAACGGATATTGCAACGCACCGGAACTTACTGAAAAAGCACTTATAAAGACAGATTCAGGAGAAAAGTTTTATTGTACAGGTGATTGGGCATATTGGGATTCTGAAGGAAATCTTGTATTTTTAGGACGTCGAGATAGCCAGATAAAAATAAGAGGTTATCGTATTGAAATATCAGAAATAGAAAATGTATTTAGAAGTCAACCTTCGGTTTCAAACGTTGCTGTAGTAACTGTTAAACAAAATGGCATATATTCAATTGTTGCAGCACTGACGCTAAAGAGCGGAGAGCAGTATGATAAAGAAGAGATAATGAACAGTGTTAGTCAGAGTTTACCTGAATATATGAGACCTAATGAAATAATGGTTTTGGATGAAATTCCTATGACAACTAATAATAAGGTCGACAAAAAGACAATTACAGAAATGGCACAAGAGAAATTATTGAATACGAGTAGTAAAAATAACCTTGCAGAAACTGAACAAGAGAAAAAAATTAACGAATTATGGAACGAAGTTATAGGTACAAATATTAAATCAATTGATAAAGGATTTTTCGAAGTTGGAGGAAATTCTCTTCTACTGAACAAACTTGCACTTAAATTGCAGAAAGAGTATAAGAAGGAAGTGGATATAATTGAACTACTTACATATAATACAATACGAAAAATGGCGGACTATTTAAGTGATAACATTGTAGAAACGAAGATAGATAAAAATAAATTGAATGAAAATGCAAATAGAAGAAGTAGTTTTATTAGAAGAAGGAAGTCGTGATTACTATGAGAGAAGTGAAAGATAATGATATTGCAATAATAGGATACGCATTCGAATTTCCAAATGGAACAGATTCAGACGAAAAGTTTTGGCGTGTATTGAAAAATGGCGAAGATTTGGTTCGTGAGATTCCAAAAAGTCGTTGGGATTGGAAAAAAATATATAATTCTAATCCAAATGCCAAGGGAAAATCATATTCGTATCATGGAGCTTTTTTAAATGATATTGAGAAGTTTGATGCAAATGCTTTTAGGATAATGCCTGTTGAGGCAAAAGAACTTGATCCGCAACAAAGATTGGTGTTGAAGACATCGTGGAGAGCTCTAGAAAACAGTTACTTGAATATTGAAAAACTGAAACATTCGGATACAGGAGTTTTTATAGGAGCCACTATGGATGACTATCTTCAGCTACAGACGAGGGTTGACTGTGGAAAAAACATTGATAGGTACACTCATTTTGGGTCGGTATTGAATGATATATCGGGAAGAGTTTCATATGTTTATGGGTTTCATGGTCCTTCAATGACTATCGATACAGCGTGTTCATCGTCAATCAGTGCTCTTGACGCTGCTATAAAATCATTGAAAGAGGGAGATTGTGAAATGGCACTTGCTGGTGGTGTGAATGTAATCTTGACAGAGGAACTTTATATTAAATTTTCCAGAACACAAATGTTATCTAAAACAGGGGCATGTAAAACTTTTGATGATTCAGCTGATGGATACGTTCGTGGAGAAGGTTGTGGAATTTTGGTACTTCAGAAGTTGAGTGATGCAATAAAAACTAATAAAAATATTATTGCAGTGATTAAGGGAGTAAGTGTTAATCATAATGGAAATAGTGGAGGCCTAACTGTTCCTAGCGGAAAGGCTCAAGTAATGCTTATTCAAAATTGTTTGAAAAAAGCAGGTGTTACTCCTAAAGAGATTGATTATGTAGAAGCACATGGAACAGGAACTCAATTAGGAGACAAAATAGAAGTTAATTCGCTTCAGGAAGTGTTCAAAGGTAGAGAAAAGCCTGTGATGATAGGAAGTGTTAAAACTAACATTGGGCATCTTGAATCAGCAGCTGGAGTTGCAGGAATTATTAAGGTACTCCTTTGCATGGAAAATAACGAATTGGTACCTAGTATACATCTTGAAAATAAGAATAAGAAAATAAATTGGGATAATTCACCTGTTGAGGTTGTTCAAAAAAATACAAGTTGGGACAGTAAGATAAAAATAGCTGGAGTTAGTTCTTTTGGAGCAGGTGGAGCAAATGGTCATTTGATTATCCAGAAGTATGATAAAAAAGAAGAGTATGAAGATAATGAGGTGACAGATAAAATACGTTTGGTCGTTTCTGCAAAAAGTGTAGAATCATTAAGAAAAATGCTTCTTTCTATCAGAGATAGTCTATCAGATAAAACAGAGTGTGAAGTACGAGATTTTTGTTCAGTTTATAATGTGGTAAGAAGTGACTATTTATATAGAGTAGTATTAAGTGGTAATGATGCAGATGAATTGAGAGATGATATTTCAAATCAAATTGAAAATATTTCAGCGGTAAGTAATAAAAAAGAATTACCACAGGATAGTTGTATATTTAATATTGACTATGATTTGGAATCGTACAGGAATTTTGCAAAAGAAAATAAAGTATATAACAATTATGTTAAATCAATAGCTGAGAATATTGTATGTCAAACTGATGAAAAAGAAAGAGTAATAATGGGAGTAGCACTGTATAAGTTTATCAGTGAGATGGGACTAAAGAAATATTTTGTTCAAGGTAATAATTATACAAAGTTATTACTAATGATTTCATCAAAACAAATAAATGAGTACGATGCTATTATAGATAAGTATCTTGTGAAAAAAGATAGTTTGGATAGAGAGTTGGAAGGCATTGATTTTGTTAATTATGAAAATGTTGAATCATATAAAACGAATAGTGTTGATATTCAAAATGCTTTATTAGAAAAAGCAGTAATCCAATATGAATGTGGAACTAATATTGAGTGGAATCATTTTTATACTTACAGAAAGAGTTTTATGCCTAAATTGCCAGGATATGAATTTGATGAGCAATACTATTGGTCTGATTATCATAGACACGTTGTGGATGATTTGGCGAATGAACACTTTTTAGATGATTTTTTGTCTAGTTTTACAGAAGAAGAAACAGAGAATGAGCATATATTTTCAATCAATCTTAGAAGCACGGCAATGTTCATTGATCAACACAGAATTTATCAAAAGGAAGTGTTGGTCGGAACGTTTCAGGTGATGTTAATTAATAAAATTGCGGGGCAACTATATTCTCGTGACTTTATGATACACGAATTATTTTATTTACAAAAAATAGATCCTGTTAAAAACCAGTGTTTAAGAGTAGTAATACAAAAAGATGGTGATATAAAAGAAGGTAAGATAATGCAGAAGGACGATAATGGAGAGTGGATAACAAAAACAGTTTTCAACATTTCTTTGAATAAAGGAAGTGGAAGTTATAAAGATAGCAGTAATGAAGAAATTGTTGGTGAATTTGTTAAGCCAGACTATTTCTACAAAAAGTTGTCTTCAAGTGGATTAAATCTTGGCAGCGATTATCAGATTATGAATACAATTATAAAAAGTAATCAAAGGGCTATTGCATTATTGGATGAGACAGATTTATTCCCTGCTATTTTGGACAGTGCATCACAGTTAATGTATTTATACAGAAATAGTGATAACGATTTATATATGCCATACTTTTTTTCATCATTTGAGCAGTGGGGATCATTAGAAAAAGTTAACCGAGTAGAGGGAAATATAATTAGCGAAACAGAAGAGGAATTAATTGCTGAACTGGATTATTATGATGATAACCATTTAGTTGCAAGATTTGGTGATTATCATTTAAAACATGTTAAAAATATAGAAATAAACTCGTTAGATGAAATAATTGGTGAACGTGCAAAGTTACCGGATGGAACCGATTTGTATCAGCATACAATAAGAGTTACAGGGACGAGTTTGCATGATCATGTTGTATACAATAGATTAACTATTCCGGGAGCTTATTTTATAACTCAGATGATGCAATTTGCAGAGAAAGAGCTACAGATTGAGCAGTTTGAACTGGAAAATATCAATTTCTACAATGCCATGGTTCTGGAAGAGAACGAACTTATTAAAGAATTGATACAAATACGACAAAATGCAAATGAGTATGAAATAGGCATATGCTCACATCTAAATAGCAATGATGTATTTATTGATAATGTTAAAATGACTTTATCTGCCGGTGCACATATAAATACTCTTGTAGTAGAAGATTCAATAGATAAAGAAAATGCAAATGGAAAATATATTAGTGGAGAAGATATCATAAAAATACAGTGGAAAATTGGATTAAATTTAAGTGATACCTTCCATTGGATGGAGGAAGTTTGGATATATGAAAATGCTATTTTGGGTAAATTATCAAACAGTTCCTTTGATTTGTTGCAAGGCAACTATGGTACTCCACCAGGGTTGATAGATACAGCAGTGCAAATATTGGGATTATACAAGAATGTAAATCAACAGGATGAAGGAGCATATATTCCTTTAACTATTAACAAGATTATTCAATATCAGAAAATAGCAAATAAGCTTAATTGTATGGTTTATAACATAAGAGAAGCTGGGGAATTGTTGAGTGCGGATATTATATATTATAATCCGGAAGATAGCAAAAAGGTTCTTGAATTCAAAGAAATTACATTAATAAAAGCTGATAGAAAGAAACTTGGAAGTGTTAAGGTTAATAATTCATTGATTTCTGAGCAGGAGTGGGCTGAAAAGCAGATTGATAAATTAACTGATTTGAAGTATAGTAATGCATTAGAAATCCGCTTGGGAATTATAAACAAGAAAGTTATTATAACAAAATACCAGACAAACGATAGTAAATGGAATATTGTCTCCAAAATACTTTTTGATTTGGAGGATGATTCTTGGGAAAATGCTATTTTAGAAGAATTGAAAGATAAACAGCAAATAGTTGTTTTATCGGATTCTTCAGAGTGCATTTCTCTTGTAGACAAAAAAGCTGAAGATATTAATAGAATAAGTAAATTAATAACGAATTATTATTTTGGTGTTCTTAAATTAATCCAAAAGATAAATATTTCAGATGATGTTTTGTGTTTTGTAACAAATCAGGTTTATACAACTGAAGTTGCAAAAATGAATATAATTGCCAGTATAGTATGGGGATTAGTGCGTTCATTACAACTCGAATTAGCTGACCAGAATGTGATTGTATATGATAGTGATATCAGTTCCGTTAATAGAATTGAAAGAATAAATCAGTTAATTATGAGTAAGATTTTACAGGCAAAGGAATATGATGGTATTGTTAAAATACCTAAAATCACAAAGTCAATAGTTGAAAATGAATCAGAATCTCCAATTACAATTTCTGAAGATAAGAGTTATGCAGTTATTGGAGGTTTTGGAGCATTAGGATTAGAAACATGTAAAAGAATGGTCAATGAGGGCGCTAGAAGATTAATTGTAATCGGAAGAAGTGACTTAGCACATAATAAAGAAAAAATGGATCAGCTTTATAGTATGAGCAAAGATTTATCGATTGAATATCATCAACTTGACATTTCAAGGAGCAGTGAAAAGAGCAGATTGATATCAATTCTTAGCAAAGAAAAAAATGTTGGTGGAATTGTATATGCAGTTGGTGTAGTCAAAGATAAAATATACTCGAATTATACTGACGAAGATATCCAGGCGGTTTATGAGTCGAAGATAAATGGTGTTGTTACATTGTTTGAAGCGTTAGAAGACATTGATTTTGATTTTTGTGCATGCTATTCGTCGATTGTTAGTACGATGGGAGCAGCAGGGCAATCTGTTTATGGAGCAGCAAACAGTTTTATAGATTCGCTTTGTAATTACATGAGACAAAAAGGTAAAAATATCTTTTCAATACAATGGGGGCCATGGGATGAAATTGGAATGTTTTCAAAGTTGGATGATATTTCTGTAAAGAGATATGAATTAAGAAACATATTTGCTATGAAGGCAGAAGAAGCAATGGATGCGTTTATATTAAGCCTGAACAGAAGTAAGAATCAAATGATTTTACGACAGAAAAGAGTGAAAGAGAACACCAGGATTGACATCGAAAATAATATAAAACCGTTTTCGAAAACTATAAGAAAAGAGGAGTATTCGATTCTTGAACAATTGAAAAAAATAGTTGCTGAATCAATAGGATTGAATGAGGTTTATAAATTAAAAACAGATGTTAGTTTGATGGAATTGGGTGTAGATTCTCTTTTGATGATTGAAATTAGAATGAAGATTAACAAACTATTTGAAGTTAATATATCGTTAGATAAGTTCTTTGAACAGATGACGATAGATAAATTGAATGATATTATCACAAATAAATAGAAATATTTCTTTGGAATGAAAAGTATTAGTTCATTTATTGTAAAGTAAGTGCATAGTCTAAGAAGTTTTTCTTAGATTATGTGCTTATAATATAATCAAATAGTAATGGATAAGGCGGAAAGAATTAGGAGTAGTAATGAATAATAAAGTAGAAGTTTATGCATTATCTTGTGCCGGTGGAAATACACTTTTGTTTAATGATTTTGTTAAATGTAGTAACGAGTATATAGAAATAGTACCAATAGAATTAGCTGGACATGGAAGAAGGATGGGAGAACCGTTTTACAATAGTATTGAAGAAGCGGTACGTGATGTATACGAAATTGTTTGTAAAAGAATAAATAATGATACCAGATATGTGTTTTTAGGATACAGTATGGGTGGCATTATTTCATATGAAGTTTGTTGCCTGTTAGAAGAGAATGGAAAAAAAATGCCGGAACATATTTTCATTTCTTCTATGAGAACACCGGAGAGTATTGGTGAATTTGGCAAAGTTATAGAAAAATCGGATGAAGAAATCACTCAACATGTTGTTAAACTAGGGGGAATTCCAAAAGAAATTGTGGAGAGTAGTGTTTATAACACACTATTTTTTCCGGTAATTAAAAATGACTTTTGTTTATTAAGTAAATACCACGTGTCAAAAATAAAAAGTTTTGATGTAGATTTAACGATATTGTATGGTGAAGAGGATTATAAAGTGAAGGACTCTGTGAAAGATTGGGCGAAATATACTAATAGACAATTTGATTATATATCCTATAGGGGAGGTCACTTTTTTATCAATGAGCACTCGGAGAAGATGTTTTTAGATATTTCTAATAAAATAATAAAGTAATAACAAAAATTAAGAGGATTAAGAATGATTGTTAATGATATTAGAGAGGCATTTTAGATAATAAACGATACAAAATCACAGGATACTATAGGCGAAGAGATTATTGTTGAGTATAACAAAGAAGAATTATTAAAGATATTAAATTATGATAGCAATTATTTCGTTAAGAGAATAAATCAAAACTGTAATATTTGGATAAACGGATTATTAGTAGATGAGGTATATTGGTGCATAAATAAAACAGACAATGTAAAGATAGAGTATAATAGTGTTTGTATTTTTGATAACGAAATTAATACTACTTTAGTTAGATTACCGCTAGCAAAGCCAATGATTAATACATATCCGTATTTTACAGGATTGGTCGCTATTTTGGATGCCTTTAATAAGAGAGACATGTGGATATACAATAAATTTATTCTATTCTGGATTTTTAATTTTGTGTATTTTAACGAATATTGGATAGATTTTAAATTTGGAAATGAAGAGATTCAAGAAGAATTTTGTAAACAAATAAGAAAAGAGGAAATCTATAGAAAAGATGTTGATAATATCCTTGAATTTGTTAAAGAAAATATAGATGCAAAAAAATATATATTTGTTTCTATTGATGTTTATTATATAGATGAATGGTGGAGACCATGGGAAGACAATATGCACATTAAACATCAAGTATTGGTTACTGGATATGAACCAAGTGAAAGAACGGTGTTTGTGACAGATTTCATGGGTAATAATAAATATGAAACAGTTAAAATGTCATATGATGATTTTGTTGTTGCATATTAAATGGAACAGATATTCGTTATAAAAACTATTTATGGTGGGAAAGAAAAACAAGTGAAATAGAATATGTATTTGTTTTTTTGATGAATTGGTAAAGGCATTGTCTGTTTTCTCAGAAGATCTTTATGAAGAGTTTGATCTTCGACCAGTACATATTTTAGTTGAGTTTGGAAATGTAATGGAAAAAAGAGTTAATTATTTACTGGATAATGGATTTATAAAGAAAAACAAAAAAACAGATGAATTACAAAAAGTATTACAAAAGTATATTAAACAGTGCTCAAAATCACAGAACCTTTGTATAAGATATTTTTTTACAAGTGATAGCGTATGGAGTGATAGAGTAAAAGAAATGGTTATAACTATTAAACCTACTTACAAGAGTATATTGGAATTGTTGATTGATGCTATTGAAGAATCTGCTGATATAGTCAAACAAAGAAAAGACCCAAGAGATGATAGGTAACATCTTTTAGAAAAATTTTATAAGATGCGGGATTTTATTAAACTAAGAGACCCTCTAGCCTAGGGTAGTTGTCACCCACCTCCCATACTGGTATGATAGGTACCAGAAGGAAAGGTGATTGATATGAGTTACGCAAAATATCCAAGGAAAATGAAGGAAGCAGTAGTGTCGAGAATAATGTCAGGAGAAAAAACGATAAGTGACATAGGAAGAGACACAGGAATAAACATTAACACGTTGTACAGATGGAGAGATGCAACCCAGAAAAAAGGACTGTCAGCAACTACCAAGTACAAGAAAGCTGATAAATGGAGCAGTCAGGACAAGTTCACTGTTGTATTGGAAACAGCAAATCTGTCGGAAATAGAGTTTTCAGAGTATTGCAGACAGAAAGGAATCTATCCGGAACAGGTAAGGGAATGGAAGAAAGCCTGCATTAATGCAAATGATAATGCAAAGGAAAACAATACAAGGGCAAATAAGGAACTTCGAAAAATAAAGAAAGAGAAGGAAAAAATAGAGAAGGATCTTGCAAGAAAGGAAAAGGCACTGGCAGAAACAGCAGCCCTATTGGTATTGAGAAAAAAGCAAATGCGATTTGGGGGATGGACGAAGAGGAAGAATGATCAACGCTTCAGATCGCAGACAGGCAGTGGAGTTGATCAGTGAGGCAGTTAAGGAAGGAGCAGCCCTGTACAAGGCATGCCGAGAGCTGGGAATAAGTAAGAGAACCTATAACCGTTGGAAAAACACAGACAACGCTTATATAGACAAACGCACAACATGCGAAAGACCTGAGCCACAAAATAAAATGACACAGGAAGAAAAAGAACAGATATTGGAGATTTGTAATTCAGAGGAGTTTGCTTCAAAGTCACCGAGTGAAATAGTTCCAATACTAGCAGACAGAGGAGCATAGGTTGCAAGTGAAAGCACATTTTATAAGGTGTTAAGGGAAGCAAAACAGTTGAAACATAGAGGGCGTGAACACAGAAAAACAAGTCGTCCAATATCAACTCACAAGGCAACGGAGCTAAACGAGGTGTGGATGTGGGACATAACATATTTAAACGGACCGATACTTGGAAAGCATTACTATCTGTATTTATTTTCAGACCTGTACAGCAGAAAGATAATTGGCTGGGAAGTGTGGGAAAACGAGAATGCAGAACACGCCAGTGAACTGGTGAAAAGAATATACAGGGACGAAAAAATATACATGAGAAACATAAAAGAGAGACAATTAGTGTTACATTCAGACAATGGAAGCCCAATGAAGGGAGCAACAATGCTGGAAACACTGTATGCCCTGGGAATTACACCGTCAAGAAGCAGACCAAGAGTAAGTAATGATAATGCATATGCAGAGAGTCTGTTTAAGACATTAAAATATGTACCAGACTATCAGCCACAGGGATTTAAAACACTGGATGAAGCCAGAGTGTGGGTGAGGAACTTTGTGAATTGGTATAACAATGAACATCGTCATAGTGGAATCAATTATGTTACACCAGAGCAAAGACATAATGGAGAAGACCGTGAAATATTGGAAAAACGAAAAGAAGTGTATGCGAAAGCAAAAGAGAAACATCCTGAAAGATGGTCAGGAGAAATAAGGGACTGGAGTTTTTCAGAGGAAGAATGGTTGAATCCAAAGCAGAAAAAGGAAACAGAAAACGGGGCAAAGGCCTCATAGATTTTAAAGAAAGGAAAGTTGGTAGGGTGACAACCACCCGAAAAAATTCCGGAGAGTAAGGTGAGTATATTGCAAAATGGAAGAGTATGTAGATGTTGTAAACGATCTATACAAAGAGATGTATTAGATGCTAATCTGTCAGTTTGTCCATATTGTGGATATTATATGAGATTTCATGCAAAAAAAAGAATAATGTCTTTAGCGGATAAACATTCATTTAGAGAGTGGGATGTACAATTGAAGCATAGTAATCCATTGGGAGATGAGCACTATGCCCAAAAGTTAGAAGAGACAACATCAAAGTTCAAATTGGATGATGCGATTTTAACGGGTGAGATGAAAATAAATGGGTATCATACAGCTATTGGTGTTATGGATACTAGGTTTATGATGGCTAGTATGGGATATGTAGTGGGAGAAAAAGTCACTAGATTGTTTGAGAGGGCGAGAAGAAAAAAATTTCCTGTAATTATGTTTTGTTGCTCGGGCGGGGCAAGAATGCAAGAGGGGATTATTTCTCTTATGCAAATGGAAAAGACATCCGCAGCTGTTAAAAGGCATAGTGATGCAGGATTATTATTTGTTTCAATTTTAACGAATCCCACAATGGGAGGAGTTACTGCTAGTTTTGCTACATTGGCTGATATAATATTAGCTGAAAAAGGAGCTATGGTTGGTTTCGCAGGCGAAAGAGTAATAACTCAAAATACTGGGGCAAAATTACCTGAAGGATTTCAGACTGCAGAGTTTCAACACAAAAGAGGTTTTGTAGATTATGTAATTGAGCGAAAATATATTAGAGATTGTTTGGCATATCTATTAAAAATACATTGTGGAAAAGGTTCTATAAAAATTGAAAATAATATAAAGTTACCAGAAGAGTATATAGAGATAGAAGAGAGCAAAACAGCGTGGGAAAAAGTTAAAATAGCTCGAAGTAAGGATAGACCAACAAGCAAGGATTATATATACAGAATTTTCACCAATTTTATGGAATTGAGTGGAGACAGAGCTACGGGAGATGACTCTGCTATAGTTGCTGGAGTTGCTGAAATAAATGGACATCCAGTTACAGTTGTTGGGCAGCAAAAAGGAAAAAATGATTTGCAGGAAGCAATATATAGAAATTGGGGAATGGCTTCGCCGTCTGGATATAGGAAAGCACTGAGATTAATTAAGCAAGCAGAGAAGTTTCGTAGACCAGTTGTGTGTTTAGTGGATACAATTGGAGCTTCGTGTAATAAAGAGGCAGAAGAATTTGGACAAGGATGGATTATTGCAAGCATGTTAGAAGAACTATCTACTGTAAGTGTGCCTATTTTGTCTATTGTAATTAGTGAAGGTGGAAGTGGTGGTGCACTTGCTTTAGCAGTTGGCAATGAAGTTTGGATGTTGGAAAATGCAGTGTATTCGATTCTTACGCCTGAAGCATATGCAAGTATTATATGGAAAAATAATTTGAAAGCACCTGAAGCTGCTGAAATAATGAAGATGGAGGCAAAAGGTCTTTATAACTTAGGTGTTATTGATAAAATAATATATGAAAGAGAGCCAGTTAATGTTCAAAATATGGATAATGTTTGCCAATATTTAAATTATAATATTTCAGCATTTATTGAAAAGTATAAAAAAATGAAACCTGATAAGATAATAAAGGCGAGGTATAGCAAATTTAGAAAATTCTAAACCGACTTTGAAGTTAATATAGATACAAACCTTAATATGTGAAAGTGTAAGTTAAAAATCAATATTGATAAAAGAGATAATAGAGTTGAAGGAATGTTTAAAATGAAAAAAAACCAAGTGAAAAATATAATTATGATGCACAGCATAAAAAAGGAAAATTGCACGCTTATGAGCGTATTCTGGAATTGTTGGATAATAATAGTTTTCACGAAATCGGTAATGATATTAATAGAAAAATAGGTGTGGATAAAAGTACTCACGAAATTACTAATTACGATGGTGTAATAACGGGGTATGGAAAAATATATGGAAAAAGAGTATTTATATTCTCGCAAGATTTTACAGTGCTTGGTGGTACTGTTGGAGTATTACATGCCGCTAAAATTGAACATTTATATGAGCAAGCGATTAAGCATAAATGTCCAATTATAGGAGTGAACGATTCTGGTGGCGCAAGAATTCAAGAAGGAGTGGAGTCGTTGAGCGGTTATGCAAGGATTTTTAGACAGAATGTAAGAGCGTCAGGTTTGATTCCACAAATCTCAGTTATTTTGGGCCCATGTGCTGGTGGGGCATCATATTCACCGGCATTAACAGATTTTGTTTTCGTTGTTGAAAAGATTTCACAGATGTTTCTTACAGGGCCAACTGTCGTGAAGAGTGTAACAAGCGAGGAAATATCTATAGAAGAATTGGGAGGAACTCATATTCATGCAAAAAAGAGCGGAGTGGCTCATTTTTGCTACAAAGATGAAAAAAGGTGTTTAAAATCAATAAGGGAATTAATCGGTTATTTGCCTAGTAGTGCATATGAAAAATCTACTTTGAACATTAGTAATAAATATGTACCAAAGGCAAGCACAAAGATAGCAGATATTTTGCCGGATGAAAGTTGTCGTACATATGACGTTCACGGTGTAATTGAGGAAATTATTGATTCAAATTCTTTTATTGAAGTACATAAAAAATTTGCAAAAAATATAGTGGTTGGTTTTGGTAAAATAGTTGGGACAACAATAGGAATAGTTGCCAATAATTCTATGCATTTAGCAGGAACATTAGATTGTGATGCTAGTGATAAAGCTTCAAGATTTGTAAGGTTTTGTGATGCATTTAGTATACCAATTATTACATTAGTTGATGTTCCTGGTTTTTATCCAGGAAAAGAAGAAGAACGAAAAGGGGTAATTAGGCATGGTGCAAAGTTATTGTATGCATATGCAGAAGCTACAACTCCAAAAATAACAATTAATCTTAGAAAATCTTATGGTGGCGCGTATATTGCTATGGGATGTAAAGTGTTGGGATCAGATTGTTCATTTGCATGGGAAAAAGCTGAGATTGCAGTTATGGGACCTGAAGTGGCGGTTAATATTCTTTACAAAAAGAAAATAGAAAGTTTGTCTGGTCAAGCAAGAAAGGATTATATTGACACAATAACAAGTAAGTATAAAAAAGAAGTAGTGAATATTACAAACGGTGCAAAGAATGGACATGTTGATGGTGTGATTGCGCCGGAAAGCACACGAGAGCAAATATATAGTTGCCTTTGCTTATTAAAGAAAAAGAAACAAAGACCAACAATTATAAAAAAGCATGGTAATATTCCGCTTTAACAATCAAAAAACATATAGTGTGGTGATAAAAAAATGGCTACGGGAATTTATTATATTTCAATAGATCATGTGACAGATAATAATATAAAAAAATGGCAACAGTATATTTCAGAAGAGAGACGTCTGCGAGCAAGCGAATATCTTTTTTGGGATGATGTTAAACGTTGTGTTATGGGCGAGATGTTAGTCCTTTATGCATTATATGATTTTTTTGAGATGCCACCTAATAAAATTGAATTTGAATTGTTGGAATATGGAAAACCGGTTATTAAAGGAGCCAATGAATGCCAGTTTAGTTTATCTCATTCTGGCAAATGGGTTGTGTGTGCCGTAAGTAGCTCGTTGGTTGGAATTGATATCGAAAAAAAAGATGAGCGGCATACTCAGATTGCAAAGAACTATTATACGGAATATGAGAATAATCGAATTCAGATGATATCAGATTACGAAGGACGTATAGAAGAATTCTACAAAATATGGACTTTAAAAGAGAGTTATATGAAGATAACTGGATTAGGAATGTATAAAGGTACAGATACTTTTGAGTTTCATAGTGAGGGAGGAAAAGAAATATTGTATGAAAATGATGGAATGAGCAATGGAAAGTATTGCTTCTTGTCAGAATCAATGGATGAACAATACATTATGTCTTTGGGGTATGAAAGCCTGGAAACTATTGTTGAAAGGAAAGAGTTGAATGAAAATGATGTGGAAAAACTAGTCAGACGTTTTTTTATTTGACTTCAATAATTGCTTTGAGTATTCAAAGAAGCTGACATACATCGACCTGACAGTGGAAATACTACCTGACCTTGACATTGAGAGGAGGGTGCGGACAAAATTCTGGACTACTATAGGGCTTCGAAAGGAGCTTTTTTATGTATTCAAAAGAACAAAAAGATATTGCACTACGGATATATCATCAAACAGAGTCTGTAACTGAAACTATTAGGATTCTAGGGTATCCAACACGTAGAAATCTGTACACATGGATTGCTGAGGAAAATACCCCACCCAAAACAAGGAAAGAATATCCTGTAATTAATAATCCTCCTGATCATCCTCGCAATCCTCCATTAGAAGTAAAATTAGATGCAATTCACCGTTGCTATGAGCTCGGAGAAAATATAAAATATGTTTCAGAAGACATTGGGTATAGTAGAGCTAGTATTTATCAATGGCGAAAACGTTATTTAAAAGAAGGTACATTAGGTCTTATGAATCACAAAAACATTACTCCAGGAACATTAGTAGAAGGTTCTGTTTCAAGTACAGATATTTCTTCTGATGAAATAAATCAGTTGAAGGCTCAAATACAAGATATGCAATTAGAAATAGATATTCTTAAAGAAACGATAAATGTATTAAAAAAAGACCCAGACATCGATCAGAGTGCTCTCAGCAACAGAGAGAAGGCGGTGATAATCGATGTCTTGAAAAATAGATACTCACTGCCATTATTATTACAGAAATTGCAATTATCAAAAAGCAGTTATTATTATCAGGAACAATCCCTACAAAAAGAAGATAAATATACACTTTTACGTGTTAGAGTCATTGAATTATTTACAGAGAATAAAGGTCGATATGGTTACAGACGAATTCACGCCCTACTTAAGCGTGAAAATATAATTGTCTCAGAAAAAGTTATTCGTAGGATTATGAAAGAAGAACAACTTGTAGTAAAAATCAAACGAACTCGTAAATATAATTCCTATCAAGGTGAAATATCTCCAGCAGTAGATAATCTAATTAACAGAAATTTTTCTGCATCTAAACCTAACGAAAAGTGGTTAACAGATATAACCGAGTTTGCAATTCCGGCAGGAAAGGTTTATTTATCGCCTATAGTAGATTGTTTTGATGGCTTACTTGTCAATTGGAATATAAGCACTTCTCCAGATGCATTACTTGTCAATTCTATGCTTGACGATGCAGCTAAATTACTATCTGTAGGAGAAAAACCAATCATACATTCAGACAGAGGCGTACACTACCGCTGGCCAGGCTGGATTGACAGGATGGAGAAAAATGGTTTCATACGATCAATGTCAAAGAAAGGCTGTTCACCTGATAATTCTGCCTGTGAGGGCGTATTTGGAAGAATTAAAAATGAGATGTTCTATAATGCAGATTGGTCTGGGGTAAACATCTCAGAATTTATTGGTATTTTAAATGATTATCTTTATTGGTATAATGAAAAAAGAATAAAAAAATCATTAGGATATTTGAGTCCTATAGAGTACAGACATAGACTTGGATTGGTCACTTAGATAGTCCAAGAAAATGTCCGCACCCTCGACTCCATCTCGCTGGAGATTGTCACAACATTAAAAAATAGAAAAAGACGATAATTACTGCAAGCAGTGTACGCCGAGCCAGCTCGATTTCACTTCGTTTCATCTCGCTGTGGGCTGTCGCCCAATAAATATAAAATAAAAAGTAGTTGTCTGAGTATGCAAGCATCCTCTTCCAACTACTTTTATTTTATATTTGCTCGGCTCGTAATTAACCAAAGTATCTCTTCAAAAGACCTTCAAATGCCTTACCGTGTCTTGCCTCGTCTCTTGCCATTTCATGTACTGTGTCATGGATTGCGTCAAGGTTTGCAGCTTTTGCACGTTTTGCAAGGTCAAATTTTCCTGCTGTTGCTCCGTGTTCTGCTTCAACTCTCATTTCAAGGTTTTTCTTTGTTGAGTCTGTTACAACTTCACCAAGTAATTCTGCAAATTTTGCAGCATGTTCTGCCTCTTCATAAGCGGCCTTTTCCCAGTATAACCCAATTTCAGGATATCCTTCTCTGTGAGCTACTCTTGCCATTGCAAGGTACATACCAACTTCTGAGCATTCTCCTTCAAAGTTTGCTCTTAAATCAGCTAAGATGTCTTCACTTACTCCCTGAGCTACGCCAACTACATGTTCTGCAGCCCATTCTTTTTCGCCTTCTTCTACCTTAGTGAATTTATCAGCGCCTACTCCACATACAGGACACTTTTCAGGTGCTGAATCTCCTTCGTGAACATAACCACATACTGAACATACAAATTTTGCCATTTTGATTTCCTCCTAAATATCTAAAAATAAATTAATTATAAACATACTATTAATTGTCGGATTTACAATTGTTACAGAAGCCATAAAAATAAGTATGGTGACCGGTTATTGTGCCGGAACAATGTTTAGCAGCCTCTTCACATATCGGAATCTCCTTCATAAAGATGTCCTCAACAGCACCACACTTAGTACATATGAAATGATAGTGGGGCTCTACATGGCCGTCAAAGTGTTCCCGACCGTCTCCTAACTTAAGGGAAAGTGCTTCACCATGTTCTACAAGAAAACGTAAATTTCTATAAACCGTACCAAGACTGATATTGGGCAAATCCTCCCGTATGCTGCTATATACCATGTCAGCAGTAGGGTGATCATATCGTGATGCCAGGTTCTGTTTAATTAAATCTCTTTGTAGACTTCGCTTTTCCATATAACACAACTCCTAAATCAATAATAGTAACTATTACTAGTTTAGCAAATAAATTAAAAATGTCAATAGTTTTTTTGAAAAAAATAAATACTATATTATTTTTGACGGACAAAGATGAAATTAGCCATTTATCCATGTCCACGGATTAATGCATTGCCACACAATTTTCTGAATATATGAACATCTGAAATTCCCATAGAATAGCATACCAACTACGTGATCATATTAAACAAAAAGAAAAAATTAAATTTAGACAAAATGTTTATTGATACAAAAACGTTTCTTTATTATAACTATTATAAGGAAGTTGAACGGGTTAAAAAATAGGAGGATTACCATGAAAGGTATAAGAAGAGTAATTGCTGTTTTTGTAATGATGGCAATGGTGATTGGAGTGGCTCCATTTTCAGGTAAAGAAGTAAGTGCTACAGAAAACTTTAGAATTACCGCTCCTGAGAGCAACTCACTTATTGGAGCAGGTCATTTTGACATTAAGTGGACTAATAGTGAAACAAAGAATGTGAAAACTTACAGAGTTTACATGGACAAGAAAAAAGTGGGAGAAACAACAGATAACAAGCTTGATTGTTATACCACAAAGGTTGCCACGCACTCTGCATATGTGGAGGTTGAATATGTGGATGGTACCAGTGATAAGACTGCAACAATTAGTTTTGCTGTTTCAAAAAAAGGTTTAGGTTTGGCAACAGATATGGGAGCGAAAATTAATCTTAAAGATATGAAGTGCAGCTGGTATTATAACTGGGGAAATAGTCCAAGTTCGGGAAGTCAGTATCAGAATGTTGAGTTTGTTCCCATGTTATGGAGAGAAAGAAATCAGGTAACCATAAAAAGAAAATTGAACGGATATGTAGAAAGCGGATACAAATATGTGTTGGCATTTAATGAACCGGACATGTCTAAACAGTGTAATATGTCGGTAGATGAGGTCTTTAATTTGTGGCCGGCAATGATGAATGATAACATTAATGTCAGTTCACCGGTTACAGCTACATGGCCTACAGCTTCAGAAGATTGGTTTATTCCTTTTATGGAAAAAATTGATGCAGACAAGAATTTAGATGTGGATTTCATATCTATTCATTGCTATCCTGACGGATGGGACGGCGGAGCAGAAATGGCAACATGGTTTGTTACGGATGTAGTGGATAAGGCATGGGAAAAATATCATAAACCAATTTGGATTACTGAGTTTTCTAAGAGAATTTTCAGTTCAAATGCACAATCAGCCAAAAAAACAGCGGAGTTTTGGAAAGCTGTAATGCCTTTGCTGGATGAAAGGGAATATGTGGAGCGGTATGCAGGATTTTGTTTCAATAATGAAGCAACAGGATTGTGGCTGTATAATACCGGAAAGCTGACAGAAGCCGGTGAAGTTTACAGGGACTATGGGAACCCAAAAATCAATAATGATACAAAGAATGATGAGACAACTAAAAAGCCGGAAACAAAAACCAAAGCGCAGGTGCCAATAGCTAAAACTGTTAAATTGGCAAGGGCTAAGGTAGTTAAGGCGATAAAGTCCAAAAAATCACGCAAGGTGAGAATTGCATTAAAAAAAGTTAAAAAGGCTACCAAATATCAGGTACAGATTTCCAAGAAGAAGTCCTTTAAAAAGGTATTGGTATCAAAGAACATTAAAAAAGTAAAATTCACTTTTAAGAGCCGTAAGCTGTCAGGAAAAACACTTTATGTAAGAGCCAGAGCCATAGCATATGTTAAGAAAACAAAGGTATCCGGCAAGTGGAGTAAAGTTAAAAAAGTAAAAATTACAGGTAAATAAAAGCAAAAAAGTAGCGTTAGTGAACAACTCATTAACGCTACTTTTTTAGTATAATAAATATTATTTGCTTAACTTTTCGTGAATGCTTGCAGCTGCCTGTTTTCCTGCACCCATTGCAAGAATAACTGTAGCGGCGCCGGTTACGGCATCTCCACCTGCATATACGTTTTCTCTTGTTGTCTCAAGTGTGTCTTCATTAACTACAAGACATCCCCATTTGTTTGCTTCAAGACCTTCAGTTGTAGTTCTTAAAAGCGGGTTAGGAGAAGTACCAATTGACATGATAACTGTATCAACATCAAGTTCAAAGTTGCTTCCCTCAACAGAAATTGGACGTCTACGTCCTGAAGCATCAGCTTCTCCCAGTTCCATCTGAATACATTCCATCTTGCAAACACGACCATTTTCATCGCCAATAAGTTTTACAGGATTATGTAATGTCTTAAAGATGATACCTTCTTCCTCTGCATGTTCAACTTCTTCTTTTCTGGCAGGAAGTTCTTCCATACCTCTACGATAAACAATATATACGTTTTCAGCACCAAGTCTTAAAGCAGTTCTTGCTGCATCCATGGCAACATTTCCACCGCCAACAACAGCAACATTTTTGCTCTTAATAACAGGAGTATCATACTCAGGCTTGTAAGCCTTCATAAGATTGGCTCTTGTAAGATATTCGTTAGCTGAATAAACACCAATTAATGCTTCACCTTCAATACCCATAAATGATGGAAGTCCGGCACCTGAACCGATGAATACGGCTTTGTAACCTCTTTCCATAATTTCGTCAACTGAAAGTACACGACCAATAACCATGTTAGTTTCAATATCAACACCAAGCTTTGTTAAATTATCAACTTCCTTCTGAACAATAGCCTTAGGAAGTCTGAATTCAGGAATACCATAAACTAAAACACCACCGGCTTTGTGGAAAGCTTCAAAAATTGTAACCTGATATCCAAGCTTTGCCAAATCTCCGGCACATGTAAGTCCTGCAGGACCTGCACCGATAACAGCAACCTTGATACCGTTACTTTCAGGTTTTTCCACATCATCATTGCTATGAGCAAGATGATAATCAGCTACGAATCTTTCAAGACGTCCAATAGAAACAGGTTCGCCTTTAATTCCTCTGATACATTTTCCTTCACACTGGTTTTCCTGTGGACAAACACGTCCGCAAACAGCAGGAAGACCGTTGGTGCTGGTAATAATCTTGTATGCTTCATCAAATTCACCTGCTGCAACCTTTGCAATAAACTCAGGTATTCTAACGCAAACAGGGCAACCACTCATACATGGCTTATTTTTACAATTAATACATCTTGTTGCTTCTTCCATAGCCATTTCAGCTGTGTAGCCAAGAGCAACCTCATCAAAATTTTTATTTCTGACATTTGGCTCCTGAGAAGGCATTGGAACTTTTGTTAAACTCATATTTGGCATTATTTTGCACCTCCTAAATTCTCAGCAGCTTTATACATACGACAGTTTTCTCTGTCATGTGCTTCAAAATCTCTGTAAGTAGAGTTACGTTTCATTAACTCATCGTAATCAACCTTATGTCCGTCAAAATCAGGACCGTCAACACAGGCAAACTTGATTTTGCCATCTACAGTAACACGGCAACCACCGCACATTCCTGTTCCGTCAATCATAATTGGATTTAAAGAAACAAGAGTCTTAATATTATAAGGTTCAGTAACCTTTGAAACGAACTTCATCATTGGAATAGGTCCGATGGCAATAACAAGGTCATAATTGTTTCCTTCGTCAATAAGGCTCTGAAGCTTGTTTGTTACAAAGCCCTTTTCACCATATGAACCATCATCTGTTGTAATGAAAAGTCTGTTACAGATGGATTTATATTCATCTTCTAAAATAACAATATCCTTACTTCTGAATCCGGCAATAACGTCAACGTCAACACCAGCCTTAAATAAAGCTTTAGCAGACGGATAAGCAATGGCATTACCTACGCCACCACCAATAACGCAAACCTTCTTTGCATCACCGAAGTCTGTAGCGGTACCTAAAGGACCAACAAAATCTAAAATGTAGTCACCTTCCTTCATTTGTGAAAGAAGCATAGTTGACTGTCCTACAATCTGAAAAATAATAGTAACAGTACCCTTATCCGGGTCAGTATCAGCGATAGTAAGTGGAACACGCTCGCCCTGTTCATCAATACGGAAAATGATAAACTGACCGGCTTTTGCCTTAGCAGCAATAAAAGGTGCCTCAACATCAAGGCGTACAACTGTATCATTTAATTGCTGTCTTCTAACAATTTTGTACATTTATTTTCCTCCTAAAATTTAAAATGTTCTTAAATACTTAATCTCTCAAATAATTACAAAAAGTCAACGTAAAGTATAGCATAGTGTTAAAAATTTATCAATTATGAAAGAAACTATTTTATAAAGATTATTAAATATTCTGATACTAAAACAATAAAGCAGCATAATACGGAAACTTTGAAAAGTCCGGCATTAAACCATGCAGCAATAATTCCACCAATAAGTGCTAAAACTCCGGCAACCGGATAGTGAGTGGCATTTATAATGGCAGGAAATGTCATTACCGATAATGTAACATATGGAACATAATATAAAAATGACTGCAAAAATCGGTTTTTAATCTGCTTCTGAATAAGGGTAAGGGGAAGCACACGTATTGCAAAACTTACGGCTGCCATTATAAATATGTAAATATAAATTCGTGTATTCATTATTAAGCCTCCTCCTTATTAGTGTCAACAGGAAACAAAACTGCTGCCAAAACAGAAATAACAATAGTTAAAATAATAGTTTTAGTTCCATCAGAAAGGGAAGAAATCAGTGGAATATAGGCAGCGGCGAAGCTTGCAACAAAGCTTACGGCAACAATGCCTGCAATGATTTTGCTTTTTCTTGATGGTGGAATAATAATTGCCAAAAACATTCCATATAAAGATACGCTTAAGGCACTGGTAATATTACCAGGCAAAAGATTACCTGCCATGGCACCTAAAGCAGTTCCAACTGCCCAACATGGACCGGCAATGGAAACTGCACCATATGTATAGTAGGGATTAAGATGTCCCGGTCTTGCAATTGCAATGGCAAAAAGCTCGTCCGTTAAATAAAATCCCATTAATATTCTGTGAATAATGGAAGTGTCAGGGCTGATTCGCTGGCTCATGGCACAACTCATAAGCATATATCTGGCATTGGCAATTAATGTGATTATGGCAATTTCCGCAAAGGAGGCAAGAGCCGCAATTGTTACAAAGCCTGCATATTCTCCCGCTGATGCATTACATAATGCACTGGCGAGAAATCCCTGAAATGGAGTCATTCCTGCATTTTTTGCGGCAATACCTAAAGAAAAGGATACGGCAAGGTATCCTAATGCAATGGGAACACCGTCATGCATTCCCTTAATAAAGACTTTTTTGTTATTTAATCTGGTTGTATTTTTACTATTCATCTTAATCTCACCTTAGTTAATTTCAAAAAAATATTATACAACAACAGCTAAATAAAATAAAGCCTATAAGATACTTTGAAAATGTAAAAAGCAAATTCAAAATCCCTTATAGGCTTAAGTTCATTTATACATATTATGTATATTTATATTAATCACTATCTTTAGACATATACCATGCCCAGATTCCGGCAGCGGCAAACACAAGTGCCATTACCACAACGGCTATAATTGTACCCATGATTTATATACCTCCTTATTTAATTGTACTAAAATAAAACCTTTAAAAAGGTGGTACATAAAATTACTTTTTGCCGTCCTGTTGGTGAATATAATTTAGAATTACGGTATGGCTGTTTAAATTATCGTTGCAGCATACCAAAGCTATTAAGTCTGAACAAAAACTGTTATGAAGAAAGAATGCAGCATTAGCTACAATTCCACCAAAACCTCCTAAATATGTGGAGGAGCTTTTTAGTTTATTAGAAGAAACAGCTGTGTTTTGATTTTCGCTTTTGGTAGAAACGCTAACAGGTAAAACATCTTTTACAGAATAATATGTAGTAGTTTTATCCGGTGCGAAATCATCTAAAACTGATTGTGGAGTCAGAACATTATAAAACATCCCTGAAAGAATCAAGGATATGGATAACAAAATGCATATGAAATTTTTATTTTTTGAAATACGCATATTAATTCTGCCTCCTAAGGATTAAATTATATCAGAGAATGGAAGATAATTCAATTGCAGGGGGATTAAAAGTCATAAAAATGCTTTAAACCACTAGCATTTTTCATCAACAAATAGTATAATGTTCAATGGTTTGCTTTGGCTTAATTAAATATGGAACATTGCAAACAGAACTATTGATATATAATTATATAAATGTTAGGAGGAGACCAATATGGTTAGAGCGATAGTTGGTGCTAACTGGGGCGATGAAGGAAAAGGAAAGATTACAGATATGCTTGGCGAAAAGTCAGACATCATTGTAAGATTTCAGGGAGGAAGCAATGCAGGTCATACCATTATAAATGATTATGGTAAATTCGCATTACATTTACTTCCATCAGGAGTATTTTATCAGCATACTACATGCGTTATCGGTAACGGAGTTGCACTGAATATTCCTTATCTTCAAAGAGAAATAGATGATATAGTTTCAAAGGGAGTCCCAAAGCCACATATTCTTGTTTCAGACAGAGCGCAGATTCTTATGCCATATCACATAGACTTTGATGCGTATGAGGAAGAAAGATTAGGCGGAAAGGCATTTGGCTCAACTAAGTCAGGTATTGCTCCTTTCTATTCAGATAAATATGCAAAGATTGGATTCCAGGTATCAGAATTATTTGATGAGGAAACACTTAAGGAAAAGGTGGCAAGAGTAGTTGCTCAGAAGAACATTTTATTAGAGCATATGTATCATAAGCCACTTATTAATCTGGATGAATTACTTGAGACATTACATAGTTATAGAGATATAATTGAGCCTTATGCATGTGATGTGTCATTATTCTTAAACAATGCCATTAAGGAAGGCAAGACAATCCTTCTTGAAGGACAGCTTGGAACATTGAAGGATCCTGATTTTGGTATTTATCCAATGGTAACATCTTCATCAACATTGGCTGCATATGGAGCTATTGGCGCAGGTATTCCACCTTATGAAATTAAGGATATAATTACTGTAGTTAAGGCTTATTCCAGCGCCGTTGGAGCAGGTGAGTTTGTAAGTGAAATTTTTGGAGATGAAGCTGATGAACTTAGAAGACGTGGCGGTGACGGTGGTGAGTTTGGTGCCACAACAGGACGTCCTCGTAGAATGGGATGGTTTGACTGCGTTGCATCACGTTACGGTGTAAGAATGCAGGGTGCTACAGAGGTAGCCCTTACTGTACTTGATGTATTAGGATACTTAGATGAAATCCCTGTTTGTGTAGGATATGAAATTGACGGAGAGGTTACAAAAGACTTCCCTGTTACAGCTAAACTTAAGAAAGCAAAGCCTGTTTACGAAAAGCTTCCGGGATGGAAAGAGGAAATTCGTGGAATTACGGAATACGAAAAATTACCGGAAAACTGTCGTAAATACATTGAATTTATTGAGAAAGAACTTGGTGTGCCAATTACTATGGTCAGCAACGGACCGGGACGTCATGAAATTATAAATCGTAAGTAAAAAATAAAACCGGTGGCTCGCAGCCACCGGTTTTATTATGCATATTAGTCAATTAATTTCTGCCACAGCAATATTTATATTTTTTTCCACTTCCACATGGACATGGGTCATTTCTGCCGATTTTTTTATCTTTAAATACTGTGCCTGATAATTTCTGCTCTTTATATAATTTCTTCTGCTTGTCTGCATCAAGAATGTCGTTCCATTCTTCAAGGCCGTAAAGCCAGTCTGCCTTAGCTTCAACCATGTTCTTGTAAAGAAGCTCATCATCATAATCAAGACTTACTTCTCTGGTTTCTGTCAACTCCTCTAAGTTGTTTGGTGTCTTGAGGCTTTCGTTAATTCCGTCAAGGAAACCAACCATAGTAAGAACTTCCATGTTGTATTTCTTGGCAAGTTCTTCAACTGTACCGGAAACAACTGTGCCGTGATTTTTAAGCAGATCTTTGTAAACTTCCACTTCCTGAGCAAAATATGCACCCCAGAACTGATCATACTGTTCCTGAGTCTGTTGCTGATTATATGCAATTTCTCTCCATGTTTCCAATAAATACTTCTTATCCATTGTCATCCTCCAAAATATAGTTATAAACACTCTAATTATACCGACCATATTGAATAATTGCAATAGATTAATCTTTCATATATAATAGGATACAGTGTAAAAAACAAATCTTTTTAAATAAAGGATTGTTTTGCAGAGACAAATAACAGAAATGAGGGATTATATGGATAAGGTAAGACGTACTCTTGCAATGATAGGAGTTATAGTAATTGTTATATGTGCAATATTAACCTTGATTTTTGCGTTGTTGACAAATTTCGGTGTGGGAGATTTCTCAAATGCATGGAAAGCAAGTGCATGGTGCATGGTTGTAATACCGGCATTTATATATGCAATGTTACTTATATACAGAATATTAAATGGAAGAGGCACCAAATAACATAATTAAACCGACCACCAAAAGTTACATACAATTGGCAGGTCGGTTAATTATTGCGTAAAACTTTTAAACGTTCCTTGGCTTCCTTTTGTTTGGATTCGGAGTGACCGATAATAATGTCATATTCAGTGGCACGGATGGCATTTAAAAGCTCTAAGGCTTCATCGCTGGTTTTATGCCTGTCAGTTATTACGGATCCGCTTTTTATGGCAAAACAAAGGGAGTAATCCGGAGATGTGCTGTTTGGATTTAACCGTAATTCACCTACCCTGTAGCACCAGATTATATCCTTTAAGGGGATTATGGAAACATAGCTTTTGTCAATATCTATAAAATAATTTTCAGTTATGTACATTGAATTTATTTGAAGATAATTCTCTGATAAAAGCTCACTTTGGGCGTTATCAATAAGAGCTTTTTGCTCTTTCTTTCCAAGAAAAGTACATACGGGATAGAAATAGGGAACGGAAATGCCCATTATTTCTGATATAACTTTTTTAATGGAAACAAATAAAATAAAGAGAGTTATCCACATAATAGCCATATAAAGCTTTGGAGAATAATCCGGGGAACTTACAACGAAATCTTCCGAGAAACCGGACAGGTCGTTTATATTCCAGTTTAAATCATTGGCAAAGGCTGAAAGCATCTTTTTAAAAGGACGGTTTCTTTTGATTACTTTAGCCTTGAAATCATAATCCTTTAGAATTTTTGCCGGGGTATCACTTACAGGAACAATGGCAAAAATGCATTTATCTTCATCGATAGAGTAATAATAACCATATTCCCTGCCAAAGGATTTATTCAGATTGTAACCGGTATAATACAGTCTGTCAGCATGGACGCTAACATATTTATGACTGGCGTCAACATCACTAATGTTATCAATAACATCCGGATGAAAAATATTGTAAAAAGGGCACAAAAAAAGAATAGCCGGCATAATCACGGTTATTATAAGGGGAAATATAAGTTTTCTCTTACATACTTTTTTTATGTTAAATATAATGTCTACCATAATGCACCTTTTTTGAAAAATATAAGTACAGTATAAATGAGTAAAGTAATTTAATCAAGGTTGCGTTTAAGAGGGATTATTGGTAAAATTAAACTAGGTATGTTTAGAAGGAGAAAATTATGGAAGCATACACCAGATTTGCCGAGGTTTATGACAAATTTATGGATAATATAGACTATCCCATGTGGTGTCATTACCTGTGTGAACTACTAAAAGGTAACGGGGTAGAGACAGGAACGTTGGTTGAGTTAGGCTGTGGAACAGGAAATGTTACAATGGGTCTGGCTAAAGAAGGTTATAATATTATTGGAACGGACATTTCCCCGGAAATGCTGGGAATTGCATTTGAAAAATTAACTGATGAAGTGAGAAATAATATTCTGTATGTAGCTATGGATATGCGGGAATTGGAACTGCCATGTCAGGTGGCAGCAGCAGTTAGCATATGCGACAGCATCAATTATATAACGGAGTATGATGATTTGGTTACAGTTATTAAAGGAGTTAAAAAGTATCTTGCACCGGAGGGTGTATTTATTTTTGATTTAAAGACTGTTAAGTACTTTAGGAGCATAGGGGATAATGTAATTGCAGAAGACAGGGACGAATGTAGTTTTATCTGGGACAATTATTTTGATGAAAGTGACAATATAAATGAATATCAGTTGTCATTGTTTATAAAAGGGGATGACGGCAGATATGATAAATTCGTTGAAGAACATTACCAGCGGGGATATTTAATAGAAGAAATTAAAGAGGCGGCAAAGGAAGCCGGTATGAATATTGTGTCATTATATAGGGCATTTAGCCATGAAAATGCAAGTGAAGATGATGACAGAATATATGTGGTATTAAAGAAATAAGGAGATTTATAATGGATTATATAGTAAGAGCAACGGCGGCAAACAGACAAATAAGGGCATTTGCCATTACTTCAAGGGAAATGGTTGAAACAGCCAGAGAACATCATAATACCAGTCCTGTGGCTACGGCGGCGTTAGGAAGATTGCTTAGTGCAGGAGCCATGATGGGGGTAATGATGAAGGGTGAAAAGGACATGCTCACCATTATGATGAAAGGTGACGGCCCTATAAACGGTGTTACGGTTACAGCAGATTCTCACGGAAATGTAAAAGGATATGTGGGAAATCCCAATGTTATTATTCCGGCAAATTATGCAGGAAAATTAGATGTAGGCGCTGCCATAGGTTATGGAACCCTTACGGTAATTAAGGATATGGGACTTAAGGAGCCTTATTCCAGCCAGGTCCCTCTTGGCACCAGTGAAGTGGCAGAGGATTTAACTTATTATTTTGCGGCATCGGAGCAGGTTCCGTCAGCAGTGGGACTGGGAGTTCTTATGTCAAAGGACAATACCGTAAAGCAGGCAGGTGGATTTATTGTACAACTTATGCCTTTTGCGGAAGAAGAGGTAATAGACAAGCTGGAAAAAAGAATTAACAGTATTTCCAGTGTAACGGAAATGCTGGAAAAGGGCATGACACCTGAGGATATTCTTACAGAAGTTATGGGAGATATGGGTGTTGAGTTTACAGACAAAATCGAAACCGGATTTAAGTGTACCTGCAGTAAGGAGAAAATTGTAAAGGCATTAGCAGGCATAAGTAAAAAAGATTTAGATGAAATCATAAATGACGGCAAGGAAATAGACGTTAAATGTGATTTCTGTAATACAACTTATAAATTCAGTGTGGAAGAATTGAAAACATTGCGAAAGCAGTATCAATAGGGAACAGGTTAATTTATGGAGGAAACAAGGTGAAAAAAATAGTAACTACTATTATGATAATGATTTGCAGTTTATTTATGACAGGTTTGATGAACAACAGTGTAAATGCAGGACAATTAGACAAAAACGAAAGCTATGTCTTAGAGAAAATATCAGAAGATAAATTTCCTGCCAAAGTACAGCAAAGATATATAAATCAGCTGAAAAATTATTTTTGCCAGGATGATATTTCACTGGGAAAAGGAGAGGCAGAGGATTTTGTTAAGTATTTAGGCGAAGCTTTGTCCGGAAAAAATGGAGATACACCTAAAGAAATGGCGGATAGCTATATCCGTTTTGAAAAGGCTGGTTCAGCAATAGGTTTATTATTGTCCTATGACAGCAGGGAAAATGTATTTTATTTTACGGATTCATCAGGATATATTGTACTGGATTTTCAGGACGTTGTAAAAAATACAGGAAATGAAAAATCAGTGACGCCTACGGAATTAATATTTACAGCTATTATTGGTTTATGTATCATAGGTCTTTTATTAAACCTTGGAAGATGGGGAAGAAAAATAAGACGAAATAGCGATACATATGAAGATGATGAGGATGAAAATGAATTGGAAGTGGCTAACAGACGTACAAGAAGAGCCAGAATGCAGACATTTTCATACAAGGCTGTAAAGCAGATTCTCCGTTACTGTTTTGTACCTATCATTATGGGATTAATTGTAATTGGAGCCGTAATGGTGGGAATGACATTTTTTGACGATATAGCATCAAGTGTTAAGAACAATTTTATTAATACTCAGCCTGTCTATGTTGAAAGTAACAGACAGTTTGTTAAAACTACAGTTAAGAAGGATAAGCAGAAAAAGACAATTAAACTTTCAGATATACCAACTCCAAAATACGGAGACCAGTATGGTGAAATAACCTGTGATAAGTTACAGTTAAAAGCTCCGGTTTATTTTGGTGACAGAGGAAATATTCTTAAAAAAGGTGCAGGTCAGTATAATGGAAGTTTTCTTCCGGGAGAAGGGGGAACAATATTAATTGGTGCCCATGATACTACATATTTTAAGAAACTTGAAAAGGTTAAGAAGGGGCAGACTTTTGAATTTACAACGGAATATGGAGTTTATGAATATAAAGTTAAGGATATTAAAATTGTAGAGGAAGATAAATATGATGAGGCATATGACCTTAGTGCAGATAAAGAAAGCCTTGTTTTATATACATGCTATCCATTTGGTAAGTTAAAGGGTACGAAGGAAAAGAGAATGTTTGTATATCTGGACAAGGTAACCGGTCCGGATATTCAATACTAGGAGGTGCATGGCAGTGAAAGGAAGAATAATACGAAGAAGAATCATAAGTTATATACTGACATTTATTCTCATGCTGTGCATAATGGGAATATCCTTAATAGGAATGGGAAAGTACAGTATGTTTAGTGAACGTGCCGTATTTCACGCATATGACAAGGTGGGTCTGTTTACTAAAATCTGTTCAGAATTAAAGGAAGAGGCTTATAACATAGGCATTCCTTATGGAATTGAAAGTAATGATTTAAATGGTGTGTTTATAAGAAAAAATGCCATGAGAGATTTAATGGCAACCTTATCCGCTGATATTAATGAGGAAAAAGCGGTTATAAATACTTCATATATAAAGACAAAAATAACCCGGAATATAAAGAAGCAATATAAAGGAAAATTAACGGATGAGCAGCAGAAATCTTTAGATGAATACATCAATAAGGTGGAAAAAATATACCAAAAGAAAATGGTTATTCCATGTTCTGAATATATTGCAAAAATGATTAACATTTTTACAAAGCTGTTTTTAATAGGAATACCTGTTTGTGTTCTTATTGCAATATTGTGTATGTTCTATCTGGTGGCATCAAGGTCGAAAACATATCGCGGAATGCGGTATATTGCTTACGGAGTATTAGGAGCAGGGGTTACATTATTAACCCTGTTTGCAGCATTGATTTCTAACGGATTTATTTATAAATTTAATATATCTGATGCATATATGAGAAGATTTTTTACTTATTATCTAGGTCACGAATTTTTAATGCAGGTTATAATGGGAATTATATTAATGGTAATTGGTGTGATTTTAGTATTTATAATCTCAAGAAAGAAGTTTAGAAATTAAGAAATATTAAAAATAGTTATAAATTACTGGACTTTCAAACTTTAGAGTGCTAAAATGTAAAAATAGAATAGATTTACAGGGTTATTATTAATAGCCGGAGGTTTGAATTATGAGTAAAAAAATAAGAACAACAGAAGTTGATCATTTGTTTGATGCTATTTTATGTTTAAAGGACAAGGAAGAATGTTATACATTTTTTGAGGATGTGTGTACGGTAAACGAACTGTTATCCATTTCCCAACGCTATGAGGTGGCAAAGATGCTAAGAGAGGGAAAGACCTATCTGGAAATTTCCCATTCTACAGGAGCTTCAACGGCTACCATTAGCAGAGTAAACCGTTCATTAAATTATGGAAATGATGGATATGATATGGTTTTAGAACGTGTAAAAGATAAATAAAGTAACAAAAAAAATCCGGAATGCGGCATATGCCGCTTCCGGTGATTTATTTCTTGTCTTCGGTATTTTTGTCAGGGAGAGAATCAATAAGTTTCTCAATCATTATTTTTCTGATAAACATATCATAACTTAATGACGTTATAATACTTAAAGTATGAAGATATTCCTCATTATCATCATTGGAATCAATGCCATCAAAAATGGTTTCTGAGCAACCGGATTCAATAGATGCCGGATTGGCAAGATTTTGATTGTTTATATAATCAAGAAAATTATTAATTATATTTTCCATAGGCGTATCTTCGTTATGAAAGTATTTCTCGATTAGCGGTGACAAAATTTTGGTAACATCATTAATTGATATAACATTTTTAAAAAAGTAAATCATAGTAAGGATAATAATATGATCCTTGGAATATTTTTTCTTTTCAGGTGATGGCAGAAGGCGGCTTTTGGCATAGTTATTTATCATGGTTTTAGTAAGTAGCTTATCGTCTTCGTGTCTTTTAGTTGCAATAAATTTATTATTTAAATAAGTGGTAACCTGATCCATATAAAGGTCAATGTTAGGCAGGTCATCTATATTAAAATTACGCACTTCATCTAAAACCTGCTTAATGATTTCATCAGAGTTCATATTATTCCTCCTAAATTAAAATAGAATATAATTTGTATAGACTTTATTATAATATGTAGTATTAAAAACTACAAGATAAAATTATTTGAAAGGTAAAACGGTATTAAAAATGAGCAGTATTTATGAAACACTTAATGATATGCAGCAGTTAGCATGTTATCATACGGAAGGACCGTTGCTTATATTAGCGGGGGCAGGAAGCGGCAAGACAAGAGTTCTTACCCATAGAATAGCGTATCTTATTGAAGAGAAACATGTTAATCCGTACAATATTATGGCAATTACATTTACCAATAAAGCAGCAGCTGAAATGAGAACCCGTGTAAATAAGATAGTGGGCTTTGGTGCGGAGCAGGTGTGGGTAAGCACATTTCATTCAGCATGTGTAAGAATCCTTAGAAGATATATAGATAGAATAGGCTTTAAAAATGATTTCTCAATTTATGACACAGACGACAGTAAAAAAGTTATCAGGGAAATTATTAAGGAATTAAATTTGGATTCAAAAATGTATAGGGAATCCTCTGTTTTAGGAAAAATATCTGATTTTAAAAATAAGCTTATGACTACAGGCGATGTGGCTTCCATGGCACAAAAGGATTTTAAACTCCTTAATATTTCCAGAATATATAATGAGTATCAGGATACCTTATATAAAAACAATGCTTTGGATTTTGATGATTTAATAATGATGACAGTGAAGTTATTCAGACAACTTCCGGAAGTTCTGGAAAACTATCAGGAAAGGCTTCAGTATATTATGGTAGACGAGTATCAGGATACCAATGCGGCACAGTTTGCCTTTGTGAAGCTGTTGGCAGAAAAAAGCAAAAATCTTTGTGTTGTAGGTGATGATGACCAGTCAATTTATAAATTCAGAGGAGCGGATATATCCAACATTCTTCAGTTTGAAAAGTATTTTCCTAATGCAAGGGTAGTAAAATTAGAGCAGAATTACCGTTCCACGAAAAATATATTAGAGGCTGCCAATTCAGTTATACAGCATAATACAAACAGAAAAGATAAGGTATTGTGGAGTGATAATGAAGAGGGAGCAAAGATAGATATATATAAGGCAGAGGATGGATATGATGAGGCAAAAATGGTGGCGAATACCATTAAGGAAGAGGTTTTAAATAATAATGCCTCATATAATGATTTTGCTATTTTGTACAGAACCAATGCCCAGTCCCGTGCTTTAGAGGAAAAGCTTCTTATGAAGAGTATACCTTATAAAATCATAGGTGGTCAGAATTTCTATCAGAGAAAAGAAATAAAGGATATGCTGGCGTATTTGAAAATAATAAACAATACAACAGATGATTTGGCAGTGGAGCGTATTGTAAATGTTCCAAAGCGTGGAATAGGAGAGACCACCATAAGATATGCCAAGGAATATGCCCAGGAAAAGGGAATGGATTTGTACGATGCACTGGTAAATGTAGAGGATATTCCTAAGTTATCAAGAGCCGTTAATAAGGTTAAATATTTCCTGTATCATATGGAAATCTTTCAGGAGGCGTATGAAACAGGTTCCCTTAAGGATTTAGCTGAAACTATTTTTGTTAAAAGCGGATATCAGAATGAACTGTTGAATGATGGAAGCGACGAGGCAAAGGGAAGAATCGAAAATATCGAGGAACTTATAAGTAAAATAGCTGAATATGAGGCAACGGAAGAAAATCCTACCTTGGACAGGTTTTTAGAAGAGGTTGCTTTGGTTTCGGATTTGGATACTTTTGATGAAGACAGCGACTATGTTGTTTTAATGACTGTACACAGTGCAAAGGGATTGGAATTTCCAAATGTATTTTTGTGTGGAATGGAAGATGGTCTGTTCCCGGGATATATGAGCATAATGTCTGATGACAATGAGGAATTAGAAGAGGAGCGTCGTCTTTGCTATGTGGCTATAACAAGGGCAATGAAAAAGCTTACCATCAGTTATGCAAAAAAACGTATGGTAAGAGGTGAAACCCAGTACAATGTGGTATCAAGATTTGTTAAGGAAATTCCACCACTTATTGTCAGCAGTAAAAATGTGGAGGATAAAATGTCTGAGAAAAATTCTTCATTTTCACAGTTTGGCGGAGGAAGTGCCGGGGTAATAAGACGTGGAAGAAGTGAAGAAGTTAATTTCGGAGGAGTTGGGGGCTCAAGAAGCTATGCAGCAAGTGCAAGAAAAAATGCATATAAGGCAATGGCCACGAAGCCTGCGTATGGTTCAGGAACAAGACCTTCTTTCGGAAAAGAATTTAAGGTAACAAAAGCTGATATAGATTATGTTGTGGGGGACAGAGTAAAACATATTAAGTTTGGCGAGGGAACGGTTTTGGGAATTGAAGACGGAAGCCGTGATTATCAGGTAACTGTTAATTTTGATACTGTAGGTCAGAAAGTTATGATGGCATCTTTTGCCAAATTGAAAAAAATCTGATGTTTTTTACATAAAAGGACACACGTACAAATTTAAAATTTTTGTAGTAAATCCTAAGCATAAATGATATACTAATGTAAAAGACATAACATAGCAGATATGTAATGAATTGTGAAACATTCATTGTTTAAAATTTGATTAAAGAGGTGACAATATGGACGAAATCATGAAGGGTGTAAAGATTGGCAAGCTTTTAGGCAAAGATGAAAAAAAAGAAACCTGCAAGGTTATCGCCATTGTGGTTGGCGTTATTGCAACAATTGCAGCCATAGCAGGAGCAGCATATGCTATTTACAGATTTGTAAACAGAGATGATTATGATGATTTCGAAGACGATTTTGATGATCTTTTCGATGAAGATGATGAAGACGAAGATGACTTTGAAGACTAGTGTGTGATGCAGAAAAAAGACAGCTATAGAGGGTCAGAAGCTCTTTATAGCTGTTTTTTTGCTAATAATGAAAATAATACATTGGATTGGAGATAAAATGAAAAAAGGTGTTGAATATACAGGTGTTGTAACAAAATTAGGATTCCCTAACAAAGGTGAAGTGGATTGCAGGGAAGATGGAGTGGCAACAGTTAAAGGAACCATACCGGGACAGACAGTGCGGTTTGTGGTTTCAAAAAAAAGAGCAGGAAAATCCGTTGGAAGGTTAAAGGAAGTGGTGGAAAAATCCCACCTTGAAGATGTCACACCAAAATGCCCGCATTTTGAATTTTGCGGAGGTTGTTCATATCAGACTTTAAGCTATGAAAATCAATTATCATTAAAGAAAAATATGGTGAAGGATATTCTTGATAATGCCATAAAGAGTGAATATGACTTTGAGGGCATAATTGAAAGCCCGGTTCAGTGGGAATACAGAAATAAAATGGAATTTTCTTTTGGGGACGAATACAAGGACGGTCCTCTGGCTCTTGGGATGCATAAAAGAAACAGTTTTCACGATATTGTCACAGTTAATAAATGTCGGATTGTAGATGAGGATTACAGAAAGGTAATGGATTGTGTTCTCAAACATTGCAGTGAAAGAGAGCTGCCTTTTTATAAAAAGTTAAAGCATGAAGGCTATTTGCGCCACCTTCTTGTAAGAAGAACCACCAAAACTAAACAGATGATAGTGGCAATTGTTACCACGTCGGATGAACAGTGGGAAAAACAGGCACAGCTTGATGTAATGGTGGAAAAACTCAGGGCTCTCAATTTAGAGGCAGAGTTATGTGGCGTTCTTCACATAATTAATGATGGTTTGGCAGATATAGTGCAAAGTGACGAAACAAGAATTTTGTACGGACAGGAATATATTTATGAGGAGTTGCTGGGACTTAAATTCAAAATATCAGTTTTCTCATTTTTTCAGACAAATTCATTAGGTGCTGAGGTTTTGTATTCTAAGGCAAGGGATTATATTGGTGACACAAAGGATATGACGGTGTTTGACCTATATAGCGGAACGGGAACCATTGCCCAGATAATAGCACCGGTGGCAAAGAAAGTGGTAGGTGTGGAAATCGTGGAAGAGGCTGTTCATGCAGCTAAAGAGAATGCCGAACTTAACGGTCTTGATAACTGCGAATTTATAGCAGGGGATGTGCTTAAGGTAATTGACGATATTAAGGACAAGCCGGACATGATTATTTTAGACCCACCAAGAGACGGAATTAATCCTAAGGCATTGCAGAAGATTATTGATTTTGGCGTGGACAAAATGGTGTATATAAGCTGTAAGCCAACAAGTCTGGCAAGGGATTTGGAAGTGTTGCAGCAGCAGGGATACAAGGTGGAAAAGGCAAGTACCGTGGATATGTTTCCGGGGACGGTGCATGTGGAGACGGTGGTTCTTTTGTCCCAACTAAAACAAAAGCCAGATGATTACATTAATGTAACGATTGAACTTGATGATGTGGATATAACATCTGCAGAGACTAAGGCAACATATGATGAGATAAAGAAGTATGTGGCTGAACATAATGCCGGCATGAAGGTTT